>ERZ773243.828-NODE-828-length-39989-cov-8.130841_pt1 | contig 39989 bp, 37 predicted proteins | sample MGYA00580520_ERZ773243 | MGnify/ENA primary metagenome ERZ773243 (study PRJEB29015, sample SAMEA2737747) | human gut metagenome | biome: human gut; feature: human-associated habitat; material: faeces | place: China | collected 2012 ... | reverse complement strand
TTGATATTCAATTGATAAAAGGAAATTAGTGATAGTATGACAGTTGTTTTTCAAATTAATCCTAGTAATAGGATAAAGCTGGCCGATGAAGGCTATGCAAAATTTATTTCGGGGAAATTTAAACAGGCTCTTAGTTTAATTCATACCTTTACACTAAGAACAAATAATAATTACAAACATGAATAAAACACTTATGGCTGCTGGACTTGCAGTTGTTTTAGGGGCATGCAACTCATCAAAGAAGAGTGATGGAGTTGATATTTCCGCCGTGAATCCATTCTTTACCGAGTACACGACACCGTTCGGCGTTCCTCCTTTTGAACAAATCAAAGTTGAACATTACAAACCGGCTTTCCTAAAAGGAATGGAGGAACAAACAGCAGAAGTAGAGGCGATCGTAAACAATCCGGACAAAGCTACTTTTGAGAATACGATTGTTGCACTGGACCGTAGTGGAGAATTGCTTATGAAGGTCGCTTATGCCTTCAGCGGTCAGGCGAGTGTCAACACAAACGACGAGATTCAGGCTCTTGAACAGGAACTTTCACCATTGCTCTCCAAACATAGTGACGATATCAGCCTGAATCCGAAACTTTTTGCCCGTGTGAAGTCTGTATATGAGAATCAGGCGAAGTTGAACTTGGATAAGGAGCAGAAGAAACTGCTTGAAGAAACTTATAAAGGGTTTGTCCGGGGCGGTGCTAACTTAGATGCCGACGAACAGGCGGAGCTTCGTAAACTGAACGAACAGATTTCCATGTTAGAACTGACTTTCGGACAAAATTCGTTAAAGGAGACGAATGCTTTCCAGCTCGTGGTCGATAAGAAAGAAGACTTGTCCGGTCTGCCTGAAACATTGATTGCCGCCGCCGCTGCTACAGCTAAAGAGGCCGGACTGGATGGAAAGTGGGTTTTCACATTGCATAATCCGAGTGTGATGCCTTTCCTGCAATATGCCGACAATCGTGCTTTGCGTGAGAAAATCTATAAAGCCTATGTTTGTCGTGGCAATAACAATAATGCAAACGACAACAAGGATGTAATCAAGAAGTTAGTTGTCGCCCGTTTGGAAAAAGCCAAATTATTGGGCTATGAAGACTTTGCCGCATACGTGTTGGAAGAAAACATGGCGAAGAATGAAAAGAATGTATACGATTTGTTGAACAAGATCTGGATTCCCGCTCTTGTAAAAGCGAAGGAAGAGCTGGCGGATATCAATGCCGAGATTAAGAAAGAAGGTGGTAACTTCGAAGCGGAAGCCTGGGATTGGCGTTATTATTTCGAAAAAGCCAAGAAAGCGAAGTTTGACTTGGACGAAAACGAAGTTCGTCCATACTTGGAGCTTAACAATGTCCGGGAAGGTGCTTTCTATGTGGCGAACAAACTGTATGGCATCACTTTTACTTCGTTGCAGGACATGCCGCTTCCCGATCCGGATGCCCAGGTTTTCGAATGTAAGGACAAGGATGGTACATCTTTAGGTGTACTTTATATGGACTTCTTTACCCGTCCGGGAAAGAGTGGTGGTGCATGGTGCGGTAGTTATCGCGACCAAACGTATAAGGATGGTAAGCGCATAACTCCGGTAGTGACGACTGTGTTTAATTTCTGTAAACCGGCAGATGGGCAGCCTGCCTTGTTGAGTGTTGACGAGGCTGAAACTGTTTTCCACGAGTTCGGACATGCTTTGAACGGACTTTTTGCTGATGTCCATTATAATGGAGTGGCTGGTGTTCCCCGTGATTTTGTTGAACTTCCTTCGCAGGTAATGGAGCATTGGGTGTTCGAACCGGAAGTCTTGAAAGTTTATGCCAAGCATCATGAAACAGGCGAGGTGATCCCGCAGGCTATTGTCGATAAAATAGTGAAGAGTGGTAGATATGGACAAGGTTTTGCAACAACTGAATATGTGGCTTCTTCTTTGTTGGATATGGACTATCATGTTCTGAAAGAGGTTCCGGTGGATTTGAATATAGAAAAGTTTGAATTAGATGCTATGTATGGTCGAGGTTTGTTGAAGCAGATTGCTCCTCGTTATTGGGGCACATATTTCGGTCATACGATGGAAGGTGGTTATACAGCTGGCTACTACAGCTACATTTGGGCGGAAGTGCTGGATTGTGATGCTTTCGAGGCGTTTAAAGAAACGGGGGACATCTTCAGTCCCGAAGTGGCCGCCAAATTTCGTACATACGTTTTGTCTCCGGGCGGTATTGATGAAGGTATGGATATGTACAAAAATTTTCGAGGTAAGGAACCGGACACGGAGCCTTTATTGAAGAACAGAGGTCTTAAATAATCTTATAATCAGATATTAGAAGATGAAACAGACAGGATATAAGATGAAAGAATATGGTATACCAACAAAGCGGTATTGCCAGACATTGGATCTGAAAGATGATCCCGAACTGATCTCGTTCGATTTTGATTGGGACGAGGCTTTTGCACGGTTGGCTACTTTGCCTCGCCAGGAGGAGTGGGAAACGTATATGTCCATCTTTCAGGTTGCCCGCCCGGGTGCAACATCTGCCGAGAAATGGCGGATGATGGAGCGGATATTTCATTTATATTAAACCCGAAATGGCTGATCTAGCTTAAGAAAATATAGGCGAAATAAAAGAAAAGGGGGCACTTCAATTTTGATGTCCCCTTTTACTTTTTTATTTGGATTTGAATTTATTTTATTGTTACAGTTAGTGGTTCTTTCAGATTTTGTGCGAATTTCTGTACATAATCGAACCATTTGCTGGAGTTTTCAAATCCCCATTTGCTCCAACCGGCACCACTATAATATGTATAGCTACAACCAGGGGTGTAGGTGCTGTAAGCCAAAACATGGCCGTCTGCGCCTCGTTCAGCCTTTTCTTTATCAGAGAATGTGATAGCTTTAGCCTCGTTAACCTTCTCCGGGAATACGGCTGCTACATAAATTTGTCCGTTTACGGGATCAGCAGGATCGGCATAGGCAATGTAACCTTTTGCTGCATCGGCCTGATAGTCTTTGCTCGGTTCGTGCAAAACGATACCGGTTACAACCGGGGTCGCTTCGGTCAGATTATCGTAAGTGATTGTGAACTTATTCATTTGGGAACCTGCATCGAGAGAAATTATGCGGTTTTCGATCACATTATTGTTTCCTTTCACAGTCAGAGGATTGTAAACAAGCTTTACAGTGAAACGTAACGGACCGTTGTCTAAAATTTGGTAGTCTTTGTAGCAATACGGATAGACGATGGAGTCGTTTGCTAATAGAGCGGAAGTTCCGGCTCCCAATGTTGGGCCTACCTTATAGTAATCCAATCCGTTACCATGATCGATATGGTAGGAAACAGATTCGGACAATTGCTGTGCTGCTTTCGGGTCGGTCTTGCGCAGTTCTGCAATCTTAGCTCTTGTTTCCGGATCTAGTTCGGTTTTGTAACGCATGTCGACAATCGGTTCGGATACACATTTTACCCAAATATCGCAACCATAAGCTTTCTCGCCGGTAGCTTGCAAGGCCGGACCGTAGGTACGGAAGGCGATACGGTCGTTTTCCCAGGCAATATCGTCCACTCGTTCGGGATATTGTTTACCGCAGGCAATTGTTTTGAACGCTTCAGGTGTTCCTGGGGTGATCTTGTAGGTCACGTTTTCACCCCCCTTGACGGAAACAGGAAAAATAATCTTGTTGTCATACGTTACCTGATAGGGAACTTGCGAGCCTGTATTGTCAGAAATGATGAATGTCTCACCCTTCAGTTTGGCGATGGCGTCCGAAGTGATTTCGGTGATTTCGTTTGTGCGGTCTGTGGTAGACGGATTACTGATGGTTATCTCGACCACCTTCTCTTGCGTGCACGCAAACGCGGAGGCTGCTAACAATAAGCTGAAAATCTTTTTCATAAATTTGTTATGTGTTTAATTTTTATGTATTTGTTGATACTGGTTTCTCAAAATCCGGTTGTAAAAGTAGGAATATTCATTAAGTTTTCAAAAGTAACCATCAGTTTGTTGAGCCGATTTCGGAAATTATCCGCTTGAGTGAAGAAATTTGTTCCAGAAACAAGAATCTTTTCCTCACTCTTTTATTCCTTTTGCGGATAACGGACAATCTCGAAAGGTACTCGGACAGAAACGCCACGCTTCATCAGTTCCGACAAGTTCGGGTACATGCGTTTCTTGAATGATTCCCAATCGCGATGCTCCATCTGTGTCCATCCGGCTTCGGCTAGTGCCAGGCCACGGGGGTACGTCATATAGGTGACGCGGTTGATGTCCGGCATCGCTTCTGCCCACAATGTTCCGTTGACACCTGCGATATGAGCTTGTTGGCTGGCTGGCAGACCGTAGCCCGGATCGAACTGGTATGTGGTTTCTAACGTAGTGACCGGCATTCCCCAGTTGTTGAACTCCGGAAAATCGTTCTTATATTGCGGATAATCGAGGTATGTGTATTCTCCTGGTGCCATGATCAGTGTATTTCCATGACGTGCAGTCAGTTCTATACATAATGGAGTCAGACCGTAACGCCAGGTTATCAAGACTGCGTCTTTTGGATAGTCGAACAGGTATTCGTGTGCCGGCATACGGATATTGTCTAGCTCACACCATAGCATCGGTTTTTTACCATTTTCACGTACGACAGGCAGAATTTTGCTGAAGAAGTAGTTCATCAACTCGGTTGGTTTCGTGTAACCCAACTGTTTCATAAGCGACAGGCAGTGTTTGCATTTACCCCAGTTCGCCTCGATGATCGCTTCATCTCCTCCCAAATGAATATAGGGAGCGGGGAAGATAGAAGCTACTTCTGTCAGAATATCTTGATATAAGGAATAGACTTTGTCGTTATTGGCACAAAGCATTAGATTAACAGTTTCACCGACAGTTTTGGGAATGCTGTTAGTGTGACTACAACCTAGTTCGGGATAAGCGGCGAGTACGGCCACTGTATGTCCGGGAATATCCAGTTCCGGAATGATTTGAACATTCCGTTCGGCTGCATAACGCACCAAATCTTTTAATTCTTCCTGCGTATAAAATTCACCTTTTCCGGTTAGCCGGGGGTGTTTTTTTATTTCGATACGCCAGCCTTGGTCATCTGTCAGGTGTAGTTGCAATACATTATATTTATATCGTACCATCTGGTCGATATAGAACTTCACATCTTCGGTAGGCAGGAAATGACGTGCCGGATCTAACATCAATGAACGGTAGCTGAAACGGGGTTGATCGTCGATTTCGATTGGTGCAATCTTTCCCGATAAAGTCCGGCATACATCTCCTAACAGAATCTGATCTAAGGTCATAAGTCCGTACAGAATGGAACCCTGTGTTGCCCCTTTTATGGAAACTGTTTTCTCGGATACGGATAACAGGTAATGTCCATCTCCTTTGACTGAAGGATCCAGTATGAGGCGAATGACGGAACTGCCGGATCTGGAAGAGGATAGAGTTGGTGTTTTCCCTGTTCTTTGTCGCAAGATGTCTTTTAACTCTGCAATGCAAAAAGCATCCTCCGGCAGATTCGTTTGTATGGTCGTCTTTCCGCTTATGATGAAATCTTTCTTACTTTCGATTTGTTTGACTTGGTTCGGCATAGGAAGTAATGCCGACAAATTGTCTTGCGCCGACAAGCATCCGGCAAACAGCAACATGTATGTGATAAGTTTGTATTTTTTCATGAATTTAATTTTGACATTTCACCTGCAAAAATACATAAATAAAGCGGGGCGTGATCTTTGGTTTTTGTAAAAAAGTTGAATTAATTGGTCTATTTGATATATTCTTGGCTTTCGAGGGATAATATCTCGGAAATATTTCTATCTTAGAGGCATAATCATTAAATCGAAAGATCATGGGAGCAAAGAAGAATTTTGTGCTTGACACGAATGTCATATTGCACGACTACAAGTGTATTGAGAACTTTCAGGAGAATGATATTTATCTTCCGATCGTCGTGTTGGAAGAGTTGGATAAGTTTAAAAAGGGGAGCGACCAGATCAACTACAATGCCCGTGAGTTTGTACGCGAGTTAGATACGTTGACCAGCAATGACCTCTTTTTGAAAGGAGCTTCACTGGGACCTGGCAAAGGCACTTTGCATGTGGTGACTGGGGACAAGTATCAGGAGAAAATTTACCAGTCGTTTCCGGAAAAAACCGCAGATCATCGTATTCTGTCGTGTACGCTGTCGGTTGCTGAGTCTGAAAAAGACCGGAAGGTGAAAACCATTCTGGTGACAAAGGATGTGAACCTGCGTATGAAGGCGCGTTCGTTGGGTATCGAAGTGGAAGATTATATAACCGACAAGGTCATTAATGTCGATATTTTCAAACGTGCACAAGACATTTACGAGAATATAGATCCGGATTTGATTGATAAAATGTATGCATCTCCTGATGGCATCGATGCTGATCTGTTCGATATAAAGTCGAAGCTGGAGCCGAACGAATGTTTTATTTTAAAGAGTGTGCGTAATTCTGTCCTGGCCCGTTATAATCCGTTCACCAATAAATTCAAAAAAGTGGAAAAAGCCAGCAATTATGGCATTCAGCCCCGCAATGCGGAGCAGAGTTTTGCTTTTGAGGTGCTGAATGATCCGGATGTAAAACTTATCGGGTTGACAGGAAAGGCCGGAACCGGTAAAACCTTGCTGGCTTTGGCTTCTGCATTAAAACAGGCGAATGTTTATAAACAGATTCTGTTGGCACGTCCTATTGTTGCTTTGGCAAATAAGGATTTAGGATTTTTGCCTGGCGATGAGAAGCAGAAGGTGGCTCCTTATATGCAGCCCTTGTTTGATAATCTGAATGTTATTAAGGGACAGTTTGCACCTGGTGGATCAGATGCTCGTAAAATAGATGATTTGCAAAAGAACGGGCAACTTGTGATTGAAGCATTGGCTTTCATCCGCGGTCGAAGTCTTTCGGAAACGTTCTGTATTATCGATGAGGCGCAGAACCTGACTCCGCATGAGATTAAAACGATTATCACCCGTGCAGGAGAGGGAACGAAAATGGTATTTACCGGGGATATCCAGCAGATAGACTCTCCTTATCTGGATGCACAGAGTAATGGTCTCGCTTATATGGTTGATAAAATGAAAGGGCAAGAATTGTTTGCTCACATCAATCTGATCAAAGGAGAACGTAGTCAATTGTCCGAATTAGCTTCTGATTTACTCTGATAAATGATTGGCCCGTGTGTTTGGAAGAAGATCAAGTACACGGGCGTTTCTTGAACAAGTTTTTTTATTTGAAAAGGTTATGAATTTTGTCATACCTCTTTGTAGGGATGTTTTAGGAATGGTTAAGGGTGAAATAAATACTATAATAGACTATGAAACAATTAATTGCATGTTGCGGGTTGGATTGTGAAGGTTGCGATACTCGTATAGCCACGGTCAGAAATGACAATGAATTAAGAGAAAAGACTGCTCGGAAGTGGAGTGTGATGAACAACGCACCTGAGATTACGGCTGCAACCATAAATTGTATGGGATGTCGGGCAGACGGAGTTAAATTTGCCTATTGTAGCGATTATTGCGAAATCCGTAAATGCGTAAATAAAAAAGGATTTAATACTTGTGGCGACTGTAAAGAATTGAATAGTTGCCCGATAGTTAGTGCCGTTTTCCTGCATGCTACTAATGCAAAAGAAAATCTTCTCTTTCGTTAGATACGGATAATGAGGTCGTTAAAAAGGATGAAGTTTCACCACCAACCTGTCCCTGTTTATGGCGGATGAGGCAGCACCAGATGGGAAGGTGATTTGTTATACATTACGGACAAATAAAGGCGATATATTTATACCCAAGGAGGAAAAGTGTACTGGAAAAGGAATTGAGTATATGGAAATGATCGAGATGACTGGAAAATAGATCGCTTGTTTCCATTTCTTTGGATTTATATTTTACTGTTTTCGTGTTTTTTCGTATTATTGCATACGAATACTCATACAGCTAAAATATAACTATATGGATATCCTTCTTATTATTTTGGGGATACTTTGTTTGTTGACCGGGCTGGTAGGTTGTTTCTTGCCTGTATTGCCCGGTCCTCCTGTTTCTTATGTGGGTCTATTGTTTTTGCATTTTACGGATAGAATCCATTTTAGTACTACACATTTGATTTTATGGGCTATGCTGGTCATTATTGTTCAAGTGATGGATTATGTGACGCCTATGTTGGGCACAAAATACAGTGGAGGTGGTAAATGGGGAAATTGGGGATGTATGATCGGAACGATTGCCGGTCTTTTCGTTTTACCTCCTTGGGGCGTGTTGATCGGCCCGTTTGCAGGAGCCGTAATTGGCGAGTTGTTTGGAGGGAAGAAGTCTGCCGAGGCTTTTAAAGCCGGGTTAGGGGCTTTTGTCGGTTTTCTGTTCAGTGTGGTGGTGAAAGTGTCGGTTTGTGGCTATTTTATTTACAGCTTTGTTGCGGCGCTATTTTAATAAACCTTATTTCTGCTTTTTTTGTTACCTTTGTAAATTAATAGGGCTGTGGTAAAAATTGTCAAATATGAAAAAGATTATTAATCCCTGGGAAGGATTGGATGGATATATGTGTTTTGGCTGTGCCCCGAGCAATCCGATGGGACTTCATATGGAGTTTTATGAGGATGGCGACGATATTGTAGCTTATTGGGAGCCGGAAGCTCATTATCAGGGGTGGTTGAATACGCTGCATGGTGGAATCCTGACAACATTGATGGACGAATTGGCAGGTTGGGTAGTGCTTAGGAAGTTACAGACTTCAGGAATGACCTCACGCTTGGATGCCCGCTTTCTGAAAAGTCTTTCTACTTGTGAGCCCAGGCTGACAATCAGGGGGCGTATCAAAGACCGTAAACGAAATGCAATCTTTATTGAAACGGAGATCTATAATTCACAAGATGAGTTATGTACGCGTGCCGACTTGGTCTATTTTATAGTTACACAAGAACAGGCGACAGAAAAATTTCATTTTGCGGGATGCAAAGCAGAAGGTGAATAAACAATAAAACATAAATAACATAATGAAGTATATTGGAGCACATGTGTCGGCATCGGGTGGAGTTGAGAATGCTCCGGTGAATGCGAATGCGATCGGGGCGAAGGCATTTGCTTTGTTTACCCGTAATCAGCGTCAATGGAAATCTTCTCCGCTGACAAAAAAGAGTATTTCTCTTTTCAGAGAGCGTTGTGAGGAATTTGGTTATGCAGCAGAATATATTCTTCCGCATGACAGTTATCTGATCAATCTGGGACATCCGGAAGCAGAAGGTTTGCAGAAGTCACGGGATGCTTTCTTGGATGAAATGCAACGTTGTGAGCAACTGGGATTGAACCGTTTGAATTTCCATCCCGGAAGTCATTTGAACCAGATGGAGGTGGAGGACTGTCTGGCGCGCATAGCTAATTCGGTTAACTGGGCATTGGATCAGACTTCGGGTGTATGTGCCGTATTAGAAAATACAGCCGGACAGGGAACCAATCTGGGATATACCTTTGAGCAACTTGCTTACATTATCGATAAAGTGGAAGATAAATCCCGTGTTGGAGTTTGTATAGATACTGCTCATACATTGGCAGCAGGTTATGATATCAAGACTGTCGAAGGTTTTACGGAGACATTCCGACATTTTGACGAGGTAGTAGGTTTTTCTTATTTGCGTGGCATGCATATAAACGATTCCAAAAAAGATCTGGCTACCCGTGTGGATCGCCATGATAGTATTGGGAAAGGAGTGATGGGATTGACTACATTTAAGATGCTGATGGATGATCCCCGGTTTGATAACATTCCTTTAATTCTGGAAACACCGGATGAGTCTATTTGGTCGGAAGAAATAGAATATCTGTATTCTATATAATAAAAACGAAAGGAGGGGTCTTCTCAGACTATTTTTTTGTTTAACTAAAATTTATAATGCTTTTTGGTATGCAAGAGCTTGGAATGAAAAATTCTTTCTTTTGTGATTTGATAATAAATTTAAATATATTGTACTATGTTTATTTTAATGCCTGTCATCTTTGTTTTAGGGATTCTTGCAATCGCGCTGGAAGATAAGATAAAGATAAATAAAGCTGCGATAGCTCTGTTTATGGCAATATCACTGTGGATGATATTGATGTTTGACGCCTATGACATTTTTGTCGAACGCTCCAGTCCTTTGTTTCAAGAGTTTCTGACCCAAAACCCGGAAATGGCAAATGCTCCTCTGAAAGATCAGTTTATTACATTTATTACAAACCGTTCGATTGTTTATCATTTAGGGAATGTATCCGAAACGCTTTTCTTTGTCATGTGCTCCATGCTGATTGTCGATATCGTGGATAAGCATGGTGGTTTCCGGGCTGTTACCGGATATATCCGCACTGCCAATAAAAGGAAATTATTGTGGTATATAAGTTTTGCCGCTTTTTTCTTTTCTGCCTTGTTGGATAATTTGGCTGCTGCTATCGTGATTATGGCCGTGTTACGGAAACTGGTTCCGGACCGGACAGATCGTTTGAAATATGCCTGTATGGTGATTATTGCTGCGAATGCAGGTGGTTCATGGTCTCCGATTGGTGACGTGACGACCATTTTGCTCTGGGTGGGCAAGAATGTCACAGCTATGCACCAGATTTCGCATGTATTCTTTCCGGCATTGATAAACTTGCTTGTGCCTCTGACGATTGCTAATTTTTGGTTGTTTAAGAAAGATGCGACTTTACGTGTGATGAGCGAGGAAGAAATGGCAGACGAATATGCACCGGAAATACCGAATCATTCGCGTCGGGTGATCTTTGTGATTGGTGTACTTTCGTTGGCTTTGGTTCCGGTCTTTCAGATGGTGACAGACCTTCCACCTTTCTTAGGTGTTTTGTTGGGCTTGGTGGTCCTGTGGTTCTATACGGATATCATGTATAGCAAACTGCATATGCACGAATCTAATAAGTTACGTATTTCTCAGTTACTTCCGAACATCGACCTAGCGACGATCTTTTTCTTTTTGGGTATCCTGATGGCGGTAGGGGCTTTGGAAACCTCCGGCCAGTTAGGGTTGATGTCCGCTTTTCTGGATAAGCATGTACATGAACCTTATCTGATCAGCTTCGTGATCGGTGTTTTGTCTTCCTGTGTGGACAACGTAGCTTTGGTTGCGGCAACAATGGGTATGTATCCGATTGTACCGGATGCGGCCAATCTGGCTCCTTATGCTCAGTTCTTTGTATCGGACGGAGGTTTCTGGACATTCCTTGCCTACTGTGCCGTGACTGGCGGTAGTATCTTGATTATCGGTTCTGCAACAGGTGTAACGGTAATGGGATTGGAAAAGATCGATTTTATGTATTATACCAAACGATTTTCAATTTTGGCGTTGATCGGCTATTGCTGCGGTGCCGGCGTATATATGTTATTATTTGCATAAACTTTATTTATATGGGAAAAACATGGATTTTGATGGTAACCTGTGCTGTTATGCTTTCCGGAATGGAAGCCTTTGCATGTACAGGTCTACTGGTGGGAAAGAAAGCCTCGGTTGACGGCTCTGTTATGATCAGTTATGCGGCAGATTCGCATACGTTATATGGTGAACTGTATCGCTGGCCGGCTGCGACTTGGCCGAAAGGGGCGATGCTGGATATCATCGAGTGGGACACCCATAAACCGTTAGGACAGATTCCGCAGGTTGAACAGACCTATTCTGTAGTTGGTAATATGAATGAACATCAAGTTGCGATTACGGAAAGCACTTTCGGGGGGCGTCCCGAACTAGTTGACACGACCGGTATCATGGATTACGGCAGTCTGATTTATGTCACTTTGCAACGTTCCAAGACGGCGCGGGAGGCTATTCGGATTATGACTGACCTGGTGAAGGATTATGGCTACTATAGCAGTGGGGAAACGTTCTCTATTGCTGATAAGAACGAAGCTTGGGTGATGGAAATGATCGGTAAAGGTCCGGGTAATAAAGGAGCAGTCTGGGTTGCTATTCGTATTCCGGACGATTGTATTTCGGCTCATGCCAATCAATCTCGTATTCAGCAGATCCCGTTTGATGATAAGGAGAACTGCATTTATTCACCGGATGTTGTCTCTTTTGCTCGTGAAAAGGGATATTTCAGTGGCAGGGATAAGGATTTTAGTTTCCAGAAAGCCTATTGCCCGTATGATTTCAGTGCTCTGCGTGGTTGTGAAGCCCGTGTGTGGTCTTTCTTTCGCAAATATGATAAATCGATGGATCAATATATGGATCTGATTAAGGGCGATGTAATGAAGAAGCCTATGCCTTTGTATGTCAAGCCTGATCGTTTGTTATCCGTTCAGGATGTGCAGAACGGTATGCGCGACCATTTCGAAGGAACTGATTTAGATATGACGAAGGATGCCGGTGCTGGTCCTTACAAAGTTCCGTATCGTTGGCGTCCGATGACTTTCGAAGTGGACGGTCAGGAATATACGAACGAGCGTGCGATTGCTACGCAGCAGACCGGTTTTGTGATTGTTCCTCAGATGCGTAATTGGCTACCGGATGCCGTCGGTGGTATTCTTTGGTTCGGTGTGGATGATGCAGACATGGCTGTCTTTACGCCGATCTATTGTTCGGTGACAGCTTCTCCCGAATGTTATCGTGTCGGAAACGGTGATATGATGAATTTTTCTTGGACATCCGCTTTCTGGATTCATAACTGGGTGGCTAATATGGCGTATGGCAAATATAGTTATATGATTCAGGATATCCGTCTTGTTCAGCAGGAGTTGGAGAACAGCTATCAACAGACAGTTCCGGCTGTCGATAAGGCTGCATCGGAACTGTATGCCAAGAATCCGGCGGAAGCGGTCAAGTTCCTGACCTGGTTTAGTTCTACTACTGCCGACCAGGCAACAGCCCGTTGGAAGAAATTAGGAGAATACTTGTTAGTCAAATATATGGATGGTAACGTGAAGAAGGAAGAAAACGGACATTTTAAGCAGAATGGTTACGGATTATCCGAATATCCGGATTTCCCTGGCTATGATGAAGACTATTATCGTAGCATTGTAAAAAGTGCAGGTGATAAATTAAAAGTAAAGTAATATGCTTTTGTTAAGGAAAAATACTATATTTGGCGATAGATATTGTTGTACTAAATAAGAAAAGTATGAAAAAATTAATTGTTATGTTGATGTTGACGCTGTTTAGTATAGGTGCATATGCACAGACGCAGCAAGGTCAATCCTCGTTTGGCTTCAACTTGGGTTATAATTTTAATGATATCGGCAATGCTACTATCGGCATCGATTATCGTTATTGTGTAACGGATGCGTTTCGTTTGACCCCGTCTATTACTCATTTAGTAAAGAATGATGGGTTAAGTGCATGGGCAATTGATATGAATGCTCATTATGTATTTAAATTGAGTGAGATGTTCGGTTTTTATCCGTTGGCAGGCTTAAGCCTTTCGTTTTGGAAAGCAGGTCCTTGGGATGCAACTCGTTTTGGAGCCAATATCGGCTTAGGAGGTGAAGTGTATGCGACAGATCGGGTTTCTGTCGGCTTGGAAGCCAAGTATAATATTATAAAGGATTTGGATGCCGCAGCGTTGGCTGTCCGTGTCGGATATAATTTTTAAGTAATCGGATTTTTGTACAATAAGAAGGGGAGTGACGGCACATCCCCTTTTTATTTTTATGTCCGTTCTACCACTGTTTGTATTCTTCGAACGTAATGTTTTGGAAGTCGGGTATGACCTGATAAACTTTGTCTTTTAAAGACTTTTCGGAATTGGTCGTGCTAAGTCCGATAACCCGCATACCCGCATTGGTCCCGGCCTGTATTCCGGCAAAAGAGTCTTCAAATACCAGACTGTCGGAAGGTGATACATGCAGATCGGAGGCGGCAAGCAAATAACACATTGGATCGGGTTTCCCTTTTGTGATCCGGTCGGCACTCACGACCGTATCGAACAGATTGTCGAGTTTCAAAAGGCGGAAGGCCCGTTTTAGCTTGGCATCGTCGGAACTGGTGACCAAACCGACTTTTACATCTTTACTTTTCAGAAGATGGATAAACTCCATCGCACCCGGAACCGGTGGAAAAGGCATCTGCTGTTCGAATTCCATTGATTCGCGGATTACCATTTCCTTAAATTCTTCAGATCGGTCGGAAAAATACTTCTCCAATATATAAGGCAATGTCGTCCCTTTGATGTGGGATGCGAAATTGGGGATTCCCGTCTGATAGCGTTTTCCTGCTTCATTCCAGTAAATATCGTAAATAGGTTCTGTGTCTACAACCACACCGTCGAAATCAAAAAAGGCAGTCTTCATAAACTGTTGTTCCATAAAAATCAATTCGTTTATAATAAGGTCATTTATCTGCAAATATACTTCTTATTGGGATACAGGAAAACAAATTTGTAAATCTTATTTACTTTATTCTTTTATTGCGTAATAAAAATGGCCTTACTGCCATATTATTCTTAAATCAATGGCAGCGGCTATGTAATTGGCTGCAGTGATTATATAATCGCCGACTCTGATTTTAAAATAATAGCAGGGAGAGTGGGAAATAGACGGCTTGTAAAGAGCTATTTTAGTGTAGTTATTCTAACTTTTTTGAGATTTAATGCTATGATAGTGCAAAAACTTATATCTTTGTGCACGTACACATGTTTATTAACTAAAGGAAATTAATTGTCTAACTAATTATAGTATCAGAAAGCAAATGAAAGCGTATTTGAAATTAGCAGCTTTGTCTCTGACTTTGCTGTGTGGTGCCTGCCAACCTAACGACGGATGGCAGCAATTGTTTAATGGTAAGGATTTTACTGGCTTCAAGCAGTTGAATGGTAAGGCTCCCTATCGTGTAGAGAATGGATGTATGGTCGGCCAGACTGTGGATAAAGAACCGAACAGTTTTATGGCGACAGAACAAACGTATGGTGATTTTATTCTGGAGTTTGAAGTGAAATGTCATCCAGACTTGAATTCCGGGGTGCAGTTTCGAAGCGAAAGTAAGCCGGATTACAATAATGGACGTGTGCATGGCTATCAGTGCGAAATTGACCCGTCCGACCGTGCTTGGAGTGGTGGGCTTTATGATGAGGCGCGACGCGGTTGGCTGGCTCCTTTAACGAATAACGAAGCTGGACGAGCCGCCTATAAGAAAGATGATTGGAACAAGTATCGAATTGAAGCTATCGGCAACAGTATCCGCATCTGGCTGAATGGTGTGAACACTTCGAATGTTGTAGATGATATGACACCGGAAGGTTTTATCGCTTTCCAGGTACATGGCATTTTCGGGAAAACGGAGAATGTTGGCAAGGAAATTTGGTGGCGTAATATCCGTATTAAGACGGAAAATCTGGAGGCAGAGCGTATGCAAGGCCCGTTAGCTCCGGAAGTGAACTGTATTCCGAATACGCTGACAGAAGCAGAAAAAGCGGCTGGTTGGAAACTGTTGTTTGACGGTAAGACTTCTAACGGATGGCGGGGTGCCGGACAGGAAACATTCCCTGAAAACGGATGGAAGATTGAAAATGGTGAATTGACTGTTATGAAGAATGGCGGTCCGGAAGGTAAAAGAGGTGGTGATATCCTGACAGTCGATGAGTTTGGCGCCTTCGAGCTGAGCTTTGAGTTCAAGTTGACGGAAGGTGCAAATAGCGGTATGAAATATCTGATTCAGGAAAGCAAGAAGAATAAAGGCTTTGTGATCGGTCCGGAATACCAGGTTCTGGATGACAAGCAACATCCGGATGCCAAACTGTACACGACTTATCCTGGTAGCCGTACGGTTTCCAGCTTGTACGATATTATCCCTGCGAAAAACAAACGCTTCAATGGTGTCGGACAGTGGAATAAGGGAGTTATCAAAGTATTCCCTAACAAACATGTCGAACATTGGATGAACGGCTTTAAGACCGTTGAGTATGATTGGGCTTCGGATGCATTCTTGGAAGTCGTGAAGGGAAGCAAATTCGCGAAGAAGGAATATGCCGAATTTGGACCTTTCGGTACTGCTGAAAAAGGTCATATCCTTTTGCAGGATCACTGGGACGAAGTTTCTTTCCGGAATATCAAGATTAGAGAACTTAAATAGTTAACTAAAAAATAGGAACCATGACAACACGTAGAGATTTCCTTAAACACAGTGCCTTAGGTGCAGCAGGTCTGACTATTGGCGGACTGGGATTCAGTACAGAGAGTTTCGCTAACATAATGGGCGCAAACGAGAAGATTCGTGTGGGTATCGTCGGCTTTTCAGACCGTGCCCGCCATTCTTTGATTCCTGCTTTTATGGCCTGTGCCGATGAGTTAGGCTTTGAAATCGTCGCTATTTCCGACATTTGGAAACGGCGTAGAGAAGAAGGTGTTGCTTTCTTCCAGGAGAAATATGGAAAGAAAGTGAAAGCATTCCGTAACAACGAAGAACTGTATGACGCAAAAATGTGTGATGCCGTGATCGTTGCCACATCCGATTTCCAGCACGCTTTGCACTGTATCGAAGCGGTTAAAGCCGGATGCGATGCCTATGTAGAGAAACCTTTTGCTGAAACGATGGAAGATGCTCGTGCTGCCCGCAAAGCTGTGTTGGAAAGTGGAAAGATCGTGCAGATTGGTTCCCAACGCCGCTCGGCCCCAAACTATCATGCTGCCAACGACTTTATCCGTTCTGGTAAGTTTGGCAAGATCACGATGGTGGAAATGTGTTGGAACGTTAACCAGCCCGGACGCTGGCGTCGTCCGGCTTTGGTCGCACAATGTTTTGAGAGGGATACTGATTGGAAGCGTTTCCTGCTGAATCGCCCGTACGAAGAATGGGACCCGCGTAAGTATTTGGAATATCGCCTGTTCTGGCCGTATTCTTCCGGCATTCCCGGCCAGTGGATGTCACATCAGATCGATACGGTACACTGGTTTACTGGTTGCAACCACCCGAATAGTGTCGCAGCCAATGGTGGAATCTATCAATGGAATGACGGGCGCCGCAGTTATGATACGATGACGGCTGTGTTCGATTATGGAAAAGCAGGCGAGAATTTCCAGGTCGTATATTCTTCCCGTATGCATAACTCGGCAGGCGGAACAAAAGAATTGTACTTCTCTAATGGCGGTACGTTGAACCTGGATACAAATAAAGTGACATCGGAAGGTGGTTTGACCAAACGTTTCGCGGATGAAATGGGAATGCAACCGAACCTGTTGGAAGAATTCAAATTGCCTTCTATCAAGGTGGAAACGGGTTCCAATACAGGAGCCGATCCAATGACAAACCTGCATATGCGTAATTGGATGGAATGCGTGAAAAGCCGCAAGCAACCGAATGCTCCGGTAGATGCCGGCTATAATCATTCTATTGCCAACATCATGTGTACGGCTTCTCTTCGGACAGGAGAAAAAGCTACATTCGATGAAGCAAGACAGGAAGTGCTTGCCGGTGGCAAAGTCTTTAAATATTGATTATTCGTTTCGTAAGAAGCTGCATAGTACGATTCTTTGACGTACGTCGGCAATAACATTCTTTGTGGAGGTAAGTAGACTGAATGTGTACTTATCTCCATAATTTTTTTGTACAGTTTCCAAGTCTTTCACGGTACAGAAAAAGAAGCCGCTTACCGGCTGTTCCTGCCCGAAATTATGGAACTTGTTGCCCAAATAGAAATTCAGCCCGTAAAGATTAGCATATGTCTTCAGATCATTCATTACATACATATTCATGTCATCCAACGGATATTCTTTCTGAACCTGCTTGGCAAACGGACGGGCGGAGCTTCCCTGGCGTATACCGCGCATGACAACCCCGTCGATCAATAAGTTAATGGCAAAGGCCAATGCAATCGTCGCATACAGGATCTTGATGTTGATCTTCTTGAACATCTGATAATAGACAGTCGCCAGAATAGCCAAAAGGACTATCAGGATGCAAATTGTCAGTCCGCAGGGATATGCGAACATATTCGATACCAACTCGACCATTTCCAGTGTCGATTGGTGGCTTGTGTACTGACTCGCAATCTTGACAGGATCGATTGCTCCGGCCATTGTCAGAGCGACGGCAATCATGACGACGGCAGTAATGGAGGCCATGAAAGCGGCAAATACTCGGGTTACCTTCGTCCGGTATTCCGTAATGTATAATGTATATTGAGCCAAGAAAATAGCAATAAACGGATATGCCGGCATCAAGTATACGCTTCGTTTGCTGGAAGGTATCGAATAGAAGAAAATTATACAAACCAATGCAACTAAGCTGAACAGTTTCTCTTTTTCCATCGATCGAATATTATTCCAAGTGTTAGCCAGTATCTCTTTCACCGACTTTTCTGGTTTGTGCAGTTTTAATCCGAATAAAGAGAAAAAGAAGAAGATCGTCCAGGGAACAAATCCCGCAGCCAGTGTCATGAAATTATACCAGACTCCGTTTTCATGCCCTAAATTGTAATGGATATCAGGCGTGCTGAGGTGGAAGAAACGACCGAAATTCTCTGCTAACACTACATTCAGGAACGTATCGCCTCCCTGTTTCCAGGCAGCGACATACCACAATAGAGGCAGGAATATCGAAGAAATACCAGCATAAAGAAGTGCTTTGAATATCACTAAATAAGAGTATTTACGAAGCATCAGCAAATAGACACCGAAAACAAATAGCGGCAGGATAATACCTACAGGTCCTTTTGTCAGTACGGCACATCCCAATAAGGCCGGAATGGCGATCGGCACCCCTTTTAACTCCAGTTTGTCTTCCCACCTGTATAGCTGATAAAGCCCGATCACTATAAAGGTTGTCAGCAGCATGTCCACACGCGTGGTCATAGCAGCCCGGTGTATCTCGATACAGGTGATGAGCAATAGCGTGGCGATGAATGCCTGCTGGAACCGCAACCGCTTGCCAAAGAAAACCAGTGTGAAACCGATCAGTATAATAAAAGCCAACGCAGACGGCAGGCGGGAGGTGAACTCTGAAACATATCCCTGCGGCAGGGAAGCGACTGCCATCAGCCAATGCGCCAACGGTGGTTTGTAGGCAAATTCGTTCGCATAGACCTGTGGCAAAACCCAGTTGTCGGTTTCGAGCATGGAAACGGCAACCGCCGCTTCGCGAGGTTCTCCCTTAGTCGAAAAATCTCCCAGCCCGATCCAGGGAAGGACAGAGATTATGCAAATGACAATAACCATCGTTACCGGCTTTTGCAGATAAAGATATTGAAGAGTAGGTGTGCGCATAGTTTAAATCGGTAAGGAGCTTCCGCCCCGTTGCATATATTTTTCTAAGTTACAAAAGAACGACTTTTTACGGACTTTTTGTTCATTTCGGGAAACTTTTTTATGTTCCTAAACATTCTTTGATGGAAGTCCGGATGACAGTCGCATCTTCTTTATTCTCTTTCAGAATGGAAAGGACGAGGTTTAAATAACTCTCCTTATTGCTGATACCACAATATTTGCAGAGTTGAGACTGAGGCAACATCCCTTTCTGATTGTAAACGCGAAGGATGTTTTTGTAATCTCCGGTTTCGGCAAACCGAATGAATTTCTCCTTGATTCCCGCATATATTTCGTCTACATGTACGGTGTTGCGGATACTTTCCACATGTTCGGTCAGTTCGTCCACCGTACTCATCTTCCGGTTCAGAGCCGTTTCCAGCTTTTTCTGTACGCGATGGCGGGCATGAAGCAGAACTTGGCTTTCGAGGTCTTTCAGGAAAAGTTTGATCACGTTTTCTTTGACCTGATTGAAGACCAGTTCGGGATCTTTCATCAGACGGCCGGCAACGGTCTTGATAACAGGCTCCAGCATCAGCAGGTTTTCCACTTCGGCAACGTTAGGAACATAGATATGCTGTTCGCGCAGGTAAGCTATTTCTCCTTCCGTGCGACGGTCACGGTCAACGATCCCTTTGGAATCCAGCGTATGGAAATCTTTCAGTTGGGCGAAAGCCTTTGTCGTTTCGATTACTTTTTGGCAACCTCCCATCGGTTTTACCTTGTAGTCGGGAAAGATAAGCGGGTAGAGGCGGCTGTCTATGCTGTTGGAGTCGGTCCCTTCGATGAATAAGATCGGTTTGCGGCTGCCTAAGATCTCCATATAGACCTCTTCCGGGAAGCTGTCATTGTTTTCGATCAGTTCGTAGTCCCATATCCGGGAGTCTCCATTGTAAGAACGTATCCAGAGGCGCTTGCTGTTGTCGCGGGAGGCGGCGAAGTCGATGTCGTGCGTTAGATACACGTATGTGCAGTCCGGGCGCATGGCTTCTATCTCGTCCCACAAAGGATTTTTGATGGAGTCGTGGAGCAGGACTTCCGGCTCTTCAATGATTAACAACGCATTGTCGGGAGCACAGAGCACGGCGCCTATCAGATAGAACACCAGTTTTTCACCGTCGCTCATCCGGCCGGCCGTATAAGAGTCTCCGTCGATGCTGGTGGAGGTTAGTTCAATAAAACCCGATTTGCGTACCAGGCGGTTATGCGGGAACATCTTCTCCCAAATCGTCTGGATACGGTCTATCTTGGTAACCGGCGGCAATAGATCAGGGGCCAGCTTGCTTTCTTCTTTATACTGGACGGCAGCTTCGAATTCTTCCGTTTGCAAATGCAGGATCAACTTTTCATATTCTGACATACGTGGTATGAAAAGTCGCTCCGCAATCATGGACTGAAGCCGTGTCAGCTCGTTGCCGTTGGCAGGAGTCTTGTTCTCTTCGCTGCAAAGGAAGAGGGAATGCATTCCGGATATCCATACGCTTTGTCCGGCGTAGCGTTGGTGCAAGTTTCTGCCGAAGGAGCTTTTACCGGCCCCGTTTGCCCCGATTACGACCAGCACTTTTGTGTCAAGGGTAACGGGGGCTGAAGTATTTTGATTGGTAGGAAGAATTAAATCCATAACAGGTCTCCAATTAGTTTCCCCAAAGGTAAATAAAAATTTCATTGGTAGGAAACAAAAATTCCATAAGCATGGAACAAGAGTTTCATGCTTATGGAACTTTATTTTCTTTTGTATGTACGGACGGTTTAGTAAGCCCGTGCGAACAATACGCGCTGTGCGGAAGGTCTGCCGGTTACCATGCATTTGCCCGGAGTCTTGTCGCCTTCCAGCGGAATACAGCGGATCGTGGCTTTCGTTTCGTTCTTCACCTGCTCTTCAGTTTCGGGAGTTCCATCCCAGTGAGCCATGATGAAGTAGCCCTCTTCGATCTTTTCCTTGAACTCTTCGTAGGTGTCGACTGTAATAGTCTTTTCCGTGCGGTGGTCGAGTGCTTTTTGGAAGATGTTTTTCTGGATTTCTTCCAACAGGTTCTGAACATATGTTTCGATGTTGTCGCAAGTTACGGTTTCTTTCTCCAGTGTATCACGACGCATCACTTCGATCGTATTGTTTTCCAAGTCGCGTCCGCCCATAGCCAGACGTACGGGAACGCCTTTCAGTTCGTATTCGGCGAACTTCCATCCCGGCTTCTTGTTGTCGGCATCGTCGAATTTGACGGAGATACCCAACGCTTTCAGCTTGGCAACGATGCCGTTTACCTTTTCGCTGATCTGCGCCAACTGTTCTTCGCTGCGGTAGATCGGGATGATTACCACCTGGATAGGAGCGAGGTGAGGAGGCAGAACCAAGCCGTTGTCATCGGAATGGGACATGATCAGGGCACCGATCAGACGGGTTGAAACCCCCCATGAAGTTGCCCAGGCGTAGTCGCTCTTTCCATTCTTGTCGATAAAGGTAACGTCGAACGCCTTGCCGAAATTCTGTCCCAAGAAGTGGGAAGTTCCAGCTTGCAGCGCTTTTCCGTCCTGCATCATCGCTTCGATCGTGTAGGTGTCCAATGCACCTGCGAAACGTTCGCTTGCAGATTTGACACCTTTGATGACCGGCATCGCCATATAGTTTTCGGCAAAGTCGGCATAGACTCCTTGCATCTTCTTTGCTTCGATTTCGGCTTCTTCGCGTGTCGCGTGAGCAGTATGTCCTTCCTGCCACAGGAATTCTGCGGTACGGAGGAAGAGGCGGGTACGCATTTCCCAACGCATCACGTTTGCCCATTGGTTGCAAAGAATAGGCAGGTCGCGGTAAGACTGGATCCAATTACGATAGGTGTTCCAGATAATTGTCTCGGATGTCGGACGGATAATCAGTTCTTCTTCCAGCTTGGCGGCCGGATCGACTACGACACCTGTGCCGTCGTGGTTTGTTTTCAGACGATAATGCGTTACAACGGCACATTCTTTGGCGAAGCCTTCCACATGCTCGGCTTCCTTGCTCAGGAATGATTTCGGGATCAGCAAGGGGAAGTAAGCGTTTACGTGGCCTGTTTCCTTGAACATATCGTCGAGGATACGTTGCATCTTTTCCCAAATTGCATATCCGTAAGGCTTGATCACCATACAGCCGCGTACTGCAGAATTTTCTGCCAGATCCGCTTTGATTACCAGATCCTGGTACCACTGCGAGTAGTTCACACTTCTCGGAGTCAGTTCTTTCAGCTCTTTTGCCATTTCCTTATAATTCTATATATTTTTCTATTAATTCCAAAATATGACGCGCAAAGGTACAAAATTGGATTGACAATTGATAATTGACAATTGACAATTCATGCAATTCAATACGTCGTTTTGATAAAAAGCAATAAAAAAGGCCACTCCGTGAGAAGCAGCCTTTTATTTATGGATAAGAATTATTCTTATTTGTAAGCTTCGCCCTTAACGGCAGCGATGCCCGGAAGAACTTTGCCTTCGATGGCTTCCAGCAGAGCGCCACCACCTGTAGAAACGTAAGAAACGCCGCTTGCCAGGCCGAACTTGTTGACACAAGCTACAGAGTCGCCGCCACCTACTAATGAGAATGCACCGTTCTTGGTTGCTTCAACGATAGCTTCGCCAACTGCGCGGGAACCGTCTGTAAAGTTTTCGAATTCGAATACGCCGGTAGGACCGTTCCACAGGATCGTCTTGGAGTTCTTGATAACCTCGGCATAAAGAGCGATTGTCTTCGGACCGATATCAAGGCCTTCCCATCCGTCGGGAATTTCGTTTACGTCAGCATAAGCAGTCTTGGCATCGTTGCTGAAATCGTCAGCGATCTTAGCGTCGATGGCCAATACCAAGTTTACACCTTTTTCTTTTGCTTTCTTCATAAGGTCGAGCGCCAGGTCCAGCTTATCATCTTCGCAGATTGATTTACCGATCTTGCCACCCATAGCCTTCGTGAAAGTGTAAGTCATACCGCCGGTGATGATCAGGTTGTCTACCTTGTTTAACAGGTTCTCGATGATTTCGATCTTGGAAGAAACTTTGGAACCACCCATGATTGCAGTAAACGGACGAGTGATGTCGTTCAATACCTTTTCAACAGCTTTTACTTCTTTTTCCATCAGGTAGCCGAACATCTTGTGGTCAGTGTCGAAGTAATCGGCGATCAATGCCGTAGAAGCGTGAGCGCGATGAGCTGTACCGAATGCGTCATTTACATAGCAGTCGGCATAAGATGCCAATCTCTTTGTAAATTCTTTCTGGCTTTCCTTAACGGCTTTCTTGGCAGCTTTCTTTTCTTCGTCTGTAGCATCTTCAGCCAAACCTCTCGGCTTGCCTTCTTCTTCTGCATAGAAACGAAGGTTTTCAAGCAACAATGCTTCGCCCGGTTGCAGGGCGGCAGCCTTGGCGCCGGCTTCTTCGCCGATACAATCGTTAGCAAACTGAACATCAACACCCAACAGTTCGGAAACGTGTTTCAGGATGTGTTTCAGTGAATATTTGTCAGTAACGCCTTTCGGACGTCCTAGGTGAGAACCGATAATTACACTGCCGCCGTCTGCCAAAATCTTTTTCAAAGTAGGAAGGGCGGCACGGATACGAGTGTCGTCTGTGATGTTGAAGTTTTCGTCCAGAGGAACGTTGAAGTCAACTCTTACAAATGCCTTTTTGCCGGCAAAATTGAAATTGTCAATTGATTGCATAACTCTTATATTTAAGTTCTATATTAAAATATCACGCTTAGCGGACGCAAACTTACATAAAAATATTTTATTTCGTTGTTTCATATTCTATAATTATTGGCTTGAATGTAAAACTTCCTTACGCTTCGGTCAAAACATATGGGGAAGTGGGGAGCAGGGGGTGTAATTTTTTTTTAATACTTTTAATAGACAGTAATAAAGAAGACTTCTATATTTGTCGCCAGCTATTGATAAACAATTTTGTACTAAAATTTTTTATAGTAATGCGAACGAATCATCTTAATCTATTACTTGTACTCGTACTTGTATTATTTCCGATGAGTACACGCGCATATGGCGCTGATGAATGTGTGATGTTGTATACTCCCTACACTAAGATTGCGGTTCCGCCGGGAGAGTCTATCAATTACAGTGTTGACGTCATTAATAATTGTGACGAAGTGAAGAATGCCTCTATTTCCGTCTTAGGAATGCCGCGAGGTTGGAAGTATGAGATGAAAGCCGGAGGTTGGACAGTCGATCAGATATCCGTTCTGCCGGGTGAAAAGAAGAATTTCTCTTTCAAGGTGGATGTCCCGTTTAAAGTAAATAAAGGAACGTACCATTTTACGCTGACTGCCCCTGGCGTGGCGGAATTGCCGTTGACTGTGACTGTATCCGAACAGGGAACTTATCAAACTGAATTTGTGACAAAGCAACCCAATATGCAAGGCAATTCGAAATCAACCTTCAATTTTAACACGACGTTGAAAAATCAGACAGCAGACCAGCAGCTATATGCATTGATGGCAGACGTTCCGAGAGGATGGAATGTCACTTTCCGGGTTGCGGGCAAGCAAGCCACTTCTGCACAAGTGGAAGCCAATGCGACGGAAAATATCAGTATCGATATTAATCCGGCGGCTAATGTACAGGCGGGCACTTATAAGATTCCGGTCCGTGCGACAACTAGTTCGACCTCTGCCGATATCGAGTTGGAGGTGGTTGTCACTGGTTCCTATGATATCGAGCTGACGACTCCGAGGGGATTGTTGAGCGCGGAGATTACAGCAGGAGATATGAAACGCATTGATCTGCTCGTACGCAACAATGGGTCTGCCGAACTGAAAGATGTCCAGTTGACAGCCTCTAAGCCGGTTGACTGGGAAGTTACCTTTGAACCTTCTAAAATAGAGAAACTGACGGCCGGTGGCACGACGAATGTTACTGCGACGATAAAAGCATCCGGAAAGGCCCTTCCGGGCGATTATGTGACGAAGATGACGGCCAAGACGCCTGAAGTCAATACGACTGCGGAGTTCCGCATATCCGTTCATACTCCCATGGTTTACGGTTGGTTGGGGATTTTGATTATTATGCTCGTGTTGGGCGGTGTGTATTATCTGTTCCGTAAATATGGAAGGAGGTAAGTCATGTGCCAGTATGTGATCGAACTTACCGGTTTGACGAAAAAGTATGGAGACTTTACTGCCGTGAACGACTTGAATTTGCAGATTCGCAAAGGTGAGATATTCGGGCTGCTGGGGCCGAACGGGGCAGGGAAATCGACGACCATACTGATGATGCTGGGCCTGACCGAACCGACAACTGGTTCCGTAAAGGTATGTGATATCGACTCCACCACTCATCCGATAGAAGTGAAGCGCAAAGTAGGATATCTGCCGGAGGATGTGGGTTTCTATGAGGATATGACAGGAATCGAGAACCTTGTTTATACAGCCGCCCTTAATGGTATCCGGAGGAAAGAAGCGCGTGCGAAAGCAGAGCGGTTGCTTGATCGGATAGGATTGGTGAAGGAAGCGGATAAAAAGGCCGGTAAATATTCCAAAGGGATGCGTCAACGCCTCGGATTGGCCGATGTGCTGATAAAAAGCCCTGAAGTAATTATTCTGGATGAACCGACTTCCGGGATAGATCCGGCCGGTGTGCAGGAATTTATGGATCTGATCCGGCAGTTGAGCCGGGAAGAGGGATTGACCGTCCTGTTTTCTTCCCATCATCTGAACCAGGTCCAGCAAGTTTGCGACCGGGTAGGATTGTTTGGAGGGGGAAAGTTGCTGGCGGAGGTCGAACTGACAGATTTGCATAAGACTGAGCATGGGCTTGACCATATCTATAATCAATATTTCGGGGGAGGACGCGGCCATGAGTAATACGAATCATCCTTTTTGGGTTATTGTCAATAAAGAAATCTCCGATTATGTGAGAAGCTGGCGTTTTATTATCCTGATCGCTATCATTGCACTGACATGTATGGGTTCGTTGTATACGGCTCTGACAAATATCCGTGAAGCGATAAAGCCGAATGATCCTGATGGAGCGTTCCTTTTTCTGAAACTGTTTACGGTTTCGGACGGGACATTGCCTTCTTTTGCTGTGTTTATCAGTTTTTTAGGACCATTGTTAGGAATTTCATTAGGGTTCGATGCCATTAATTCGGAACAAAATAAAGGGACGTTGAGCCGTATATTGTCTCAGCCGATTCACCGGGATTATCTGATTAATGCGAAGTTTGTGGCGGCTCTGGCTGTAATTGGCATCATGCTGTTCATGTTGGGATTCTTGGTTATGGGATTCGGACTGATTGCGATCGGAATCCCGCCTACGGCTGAAGAGTTTATGCGTGTCGTCTTCTTTCTGTTCGTAAGCCTCTTTTATGTGGCATTCTGGTTGAACTTGTCGATATTCTTTTCAATCCGTTTTAAACAAGCGGCGACTTCGGCATTGGCTTGTGTGGCGATCTGGTTGTTTTTCAGCGTGTTCTATAATATGATTATCAACCTTGTCGGAAAGGCATTGAGTCCTTCGGCTTGGGCTTCTGACTATCAGGTGATCGCTTACCAGCGGTTTATGTTGAATTTGCTGCGTTTTGCACCGAGTGAGTTGTTTAATGAAGCGACGATGACATTGCTGATGCCTTCCGTGAGGAGTTTGGGGCCGCTGACGATGGAGCAGGTGCATGGCGCGATTCCAAGCCCGTTGCCTTTAGGCCAGAGCCTTTTGGTCGTTTGGCCGCAACTGACCGGATTGATTGCTGCGACAGTTGTATGTTTTGCTTTGTCGTATGTCTCTTTTATGAGGAAAGAAGTACGGTCAAGGTAAATAATATGTCAATTCGTAAATGTGCCGATCAACAGGAGTTTCCTATTCATCGGCACATTTACGAATTGGCATTTCTCATTATTTATCGTTCTGTTAATTTGAAACGCAGGCGTAGCCGTCCGTCGGTGTAATCGTATGTGAGCATTTTGAAATGTCCGATTTCTGACGTGTTATTGACATGTGCTCCGATACACGCGCAAGTGTCATAGTCTCCGATGCGGACAATGCGCAATGTCTCGCTTGCGTCTTCCGGCAACTTGCTGAGATCGACGATCTTTCCGGCTTCCGCTTTCGGCACAAATTCGATTGTAACCGGCAGATGCCGGTCGATCACCTCATTTATCCGACGTTCTACTTCTTCCATCATTTCGGCGGTCGGTTCTTCCTGCAATTCGTAGTCGCATTTGCTCTTTTTCCGTTCTATATGTGCATTCTTCGAACGCGGGCAACCGAACATACGGACCATCGTCTGGTTCAATATATGTTCAGCCGTATGCATCGGTGCGATTGACACATCCTGAAATTTGGCACTTGGAAGATTTGTTACTATATTTGCATTCATAACGGTATAAATTAATTAATTACAACGCAAAGATATGAATAATTCTAATAACAATGTTGCCATTTACTGCCGTGTTTCAACGCAAATGCAATCAACTGATAGGCAGGAAGAGGAATTATTAAAGTATGCAGAACAAAAAGGATTTAAGATAACACCTAACCATATATATAAAGATGTTATTTCAGGTTTTAGTATCGCAGAAACAAGACCTGAATATGATAGGTTGTTTGCATGTATAAAGAGTGGAGAGATTAAGAAAGTTTTATTTTGGGAATTAACAAGGCTTGGACGTAATTCAGTAGAGTTACTTAAGGAAATTGAAAAACTTAAAGAGTTAGATGTTGAATTATATTTTAAAAGTCAAAATCTAACTATAAATTCAAAACAAGATTTAGGTTCAAGAATCCTGCTTGCGGTGTTGGCAGTTACTGCAACTTATGAAATAGAATTATTTGCAGAACGTTCTGTTAGTGGGAAAATTAATAAAATATTAATGGGTGGTGGTGTTGGTGGAGATAACAATGCTTATGGGTATTGTAATGATAGAAATAAGAAAATGATTATAAAGGATAGTGAAGCTAAGATTATAAAGCGTATATTTACTGAATATGCTAGCGGAAAAAGTACAATAAAGATATGTGATGGATTAAATGCAGATAAAATACCGACTTCTTATGCAACAAGAACAAAAGAGTTTAGAACTCGAAGAAATGAAAAAGGACTTAAAGAAAAAGAATATAAGAATTTTAATCCAGATACTTTAATTTGGAAGCCTAATATGATTTCTAAAATATTATGTAAAGAGTTATATACAGGTAAAAGACATGTAGTATTTCATAAGCCTAAACTTATGAGACAAAATAGCGATGTTACAGAAAAAAAAGAGCATGAAATAATTTTTGAGTATAATAAACAATGTGAGGATTTAAGAATTATATCAGATGAATTGTTTACTTTAGTTCAACAAAGATTGTCAGAAGCAAAATATAATAAGAATAATGCTATTAAACATGAAAACTTATTAAAGGATAAAATTATATGTGGTGAGTGTGGAGCAAATTTTAGTGTTGGTAATTCAATGAGTAATGCAACTTCATACGTGAATGGTGAACGTACATATAAATGTTACGGAAGAATTAATAGAAGTGATAAACCTGCTACTTGTACTAATGGTTCATCAATTAGACAGTGGAGACTTGATGGACTTATTTTAACATTAAGTCTTAAGATGTTTGCAGAAATAAATTTAGAGGAAAACAATAATAAACGAATTGATACTTTAGAAATAGAGAATGTACAGGCAAGAAAGATTATCTTACAAAAAGAAGATATATTGAAAAAAGTTAAAGAAGATTATAAACTTGCAATGAAGAACTACTCAAAAGTAAATAATGAAATAGTAGAATCTCTCATAGTTGAGGCTACTAATAAGTATGAAAAAGAATCAGCAGATTTACAATTGTCAATAGAAAAGCAAAGAAAACTTATTACTACTAATAATATTACTATTCAGCAATTAAAGAATTTTAATCAGGGGTTAAATATCAATATTAAGATGGATCAGATTAGAAACGATAAAGGATTAGTAAAATCAATGATTGCTGAATATATCAAAAAAATATATGTATATAGAATTAATAAACTATGGAATCTAATAGTTGTGAGATATACTAATGACGTGGAGTTTTGGGGTACAATTAAAGCAGCAAGATATAAGCAAGAAGAAATGTTTTATGATGAAACGCTTTGTAAATATGGTATAGAGTTTCATACTTGGATAATAAATAACTCCGAGAAATGTTTTGAATATGATAAAGAGAATCACTTATTTGTATATAATGGAAATAGTTCTATTTATACTGATTTAAATAAAGGAATATATACCTATGAAGAGTTTAATGAGATGTTATATAAAGCAGGATGGATAGGTAGTTATTCTTTATTTGATTATGAGTTTGGAAGCACTAATATAAAAGTTGAAAAAGAAAAATTAACCGATAATGAAAATATGTATGTTGATTGGAATAGTCATAATGAAAAAGTGCTTAGAAAACTTAAAAGTAGAACTAGAAATGAATAGTATTATATTTCTTTTCTTATCTTTGCAAAAACGAATTACTAACATTTAAATTATACAATTATGGCAAAATATTCAAGTGTTTTAATTAGACGTGCTAAGAAGTTAGAGTTTAACAATAAGTTCGATGATTTTTGTGAAAAAAATAATATTGATAATGATAATAGAGACAAATATTCAAGTAGTAAAATAGGTTCTCTTAATGATGAAGATGCAGCAGATTTTAATTCTAAATATAAAAAATACGAAAGTGAGAATGAATTAAAGAGTGTTCCCCGTGAAAAAAAGATAACTATTAATTCAGATGGTAATAATATAACAGAAGATAAGCATAAGGATAAATATGATTTACTTTTAGATAAACATAAAAAAAGAATTGAACTCAAAGAAGATATAGAAAAACTACAAAAAGAACTTGATGATAAAAAAGCAAGATTAAAATATATAGAAGAAAAATTTTTGAGTAAATATGATAATCTCTTAAAAGAAGAAGATTTTTTTGGATATAAGATAAATAATAAAGAATGATAAACATATTAAATTGCATGATAAATCAATAAAGGCAGATATTCTATATTTTAGATGTTCTGCCTTTTCCGTTATTAAAAAAGCCAGGTATAAATAACAATTTTAGTAATCCTCTCTTGTAATTTCTGTAAGTAGAACTTTTGTAGTTTCATGTATTGTCTGTTCTCTTATTGTATTCTGTTCTATTGGTTCTCTTATTAATTTCCGTTATGATTCTAAACAAGTCAGAAAGAAATTGAGAATTAGAAAGATAGTAAATAAATCATTCTAATCAGAGATTATACCGTTTTACTATCCTTATAACACTAATAGACTGAAATAACTTTCCTTTTGAAGTTCTAAATCCATTGTTATTCAACATTCTTGCTATTTCTGACATGTTATTTGTTTCCTTTAGCAAGGATTGAATCATTAGCTTTGCTCTAAGATTGTTTTTATTATTATTAGCCTTTTCTTTAATTACTCTAATTGCCATATTTCTTTGTTTTTCCGTAAAGGTAGCGTTTGGTCTGCCAAGTTTGTAACCTTGCTCTTTTTTTGCCTTTAGAGCGAGTTTCGTTCTTTGGCTGATAGTTTCCCTTTCATACTGGGCGATCGTTGAAAATATGCCAAGCGTTAAAGTATTAAAGTCGGGCAAATCAAGTGCTTTAAAATTTACCTTTGAATCCCTTAATGTAAAAAGAAAACTAACCTTTCTTGAAAGTCTATCTAACTTTGCTATCAGCAATGTTGCGTTTTCTTCTTTAGCATGTTTAATAGCTTTGCTTAGTTCTACTCTATTATCAATTTTACCGCTTTCTTTCTCACAATATTCTGCCAATAATACATGATTAGTATTGCCAGCAATAAAGTTTCTTATTTGCATTCTTTGAGCGTCTAAACCTAAGTTCTGTTTATGAGTTGAGACCCGATAATAAGCTATAAACTTCTCCATAACTATCTTTCTTTGATTTACCATGCAAATGTAACTGGAAATCAGGATAATACAAAATACAAACGAACGGTTGTTTTATGTAATAGCATCTATTTAACCTTTTTCATGGATTAAGCCTGTTTTTCTTGACTATGGATTTTTTTTCCATGTTTTACTTGAACTTTTTAAGTAGATGGATATAATTATATATAGAACTACTTAATAGGTTCTTTTCTTTTAAAAATAACAGCATATAAAAAATACAAACTAATATGCAAGATTCTATTAAAACAAAAATTTCTAATACAATGAAAGAGTATTGGAAAAGCGAAAGAGGGCAAAAGCAAAAAGAAGCATTGGCCTCATCTATGAGGGAACGAATGACTAACATGTATAAGTTCTTTAATGAAAATAATAAACAAGCACAAAAACCTAATTGTAATGAAAAATAATAATATAAAAAATGAAGATAAAAAGTTTTTTATTAATCTTGATAAATTAGTAGTAGCTTATCACCACAATAAGCAATTAGAAGAACAACTAAAAGTTAGTAATGATATGGAGTTTTTTTCTTCTTCCATTTTGGATTTTCAAGGATTCAGATTAAAAGACACAAATAACGGAAAGAAAATAAAAAGGTACTATAAAGATTCTTATGATATCTATGTTGATTGTTTAATAGATAATCAAATTAAAGAAAAGAAATTTGGAACATTGCACTTTAATAGCAAACTATTTGAAGATAATAAATACATGTATATTTCGATTGAAAATGAAATGTTATATAGAGAAGAAGTTAATGCAATATATTATATTTCTGATTGCTTAGGACTTTCTTATAGTCATGTTTCCAACTTAGATATTGCCATTGACAGTAATGTAGATTTTCATTTATACCCTCTTAATTTTAATAAGCATAAAAATGTAATACCGATTATTAGAAATAAGAAAATTAAAGATAGAAATAAAAAGATTAAAAAGTATGGTTATAATTGTGATGGTAGTATAAATGAACCATTTAAAGATAAAACATTATATATAAAAAATGAAGATAATAGTAGAATACTATTGTGTAGAATGTATAACAAAAAAGAAGAAATAGAAGAAGTAAGTAAAAAATATTATATCATAGATAAATTAGGAATTAAAGGAAAAGAACTTTATAGGTTAGAAATGAGTGTAAACTCTAAATCATTATATGAATCTTTAAAAAATATATCATTGTATGATAAGGATAAATCTAATCCTTTTACATATAGAGAAATTATTTCAGAAGAACTATATTCTAATTTGTTCAATAAACCTTATATATTAAAACTGTTTAATGTACTATTGAATAGACTTATTAGAGTTAATGTAGATAACAAGACTATTTCATTTTTGGAGTATGTTAAAGAATATGATGCCTAATATTTTATGGAATATGGTTAGCTTACGCAACCACATTGTTATATAGGCGCGTAAATTTCTTGATGTAGCATTTTCATAGCTTTTGATATATTCTTTTTATGATTTTCCGAAAGTGTTCTGCCATTCATAGATTGACTTATTTTCTTTCTATGAGTGGCAGATTTCTTTTTGCCTTTTAATGCCATGCTTATTTTCTTCTTTGTTTGTGCATCCATGTCTAATTTACTTTTACTATAAATAGCATAAAGTAGGTAGGTTAAAGTCTTATTTTGTAAATTTTATTCAGGAATAATTTTTCTATCTAACGACTTTAGTAAGTAAGATAAATAAGTACGGATAGGGTTAGGTTCTCTACATGTACATTAGCGTGTCTTAAACATAATCATTAATCGTACAAGTAGGCAAATTAAGAATCTTACTTTAAGAATTTTAGAAGTAAGTAGAATAATTTAAATTTGTCATGGATAATATATAAGAGTTAGATATTTCTATATATAAAAAAGCATTGGCAGTCATTATGATTACCAATACTTTTTATGAATATCGTAACTTATTATAAGTTATCAAGTTGAATAGCTAATAAGCCTTTACTTGCTTTACTTTCCAAATGTCCATTGCAAGCGGATATACCAAGCAGCTCCTTTTATAGAATACTTATCTCCGACTTTTAAATCTTCTGTCGGATTGTTATATTCGGTTACTTCGTATTCTGCTATTTTAGTAAATCCTTTATCAATACCCATGCCAATACCAAATCTCTTTTTGTATTTTACACCGATATTAAAACCTATACCAAAGTCAAATGCTTTGGTCTTTAATCCCTCTATATCTGTACCTTTTAAGCCAAAAGCAAAATAAGGCCCCAAGTCAAAAAACAATTGGCATTTGTTAAGGTTATAAGTTCCTCCTGCATGAATTGGTATTGAAAGTTGATTAAGTCCAAAATTGCTACCATTATACCCCATTTCAAAAAGGTCAGCAGTCTGTCGGCCTCCTTTTTTAACATAATGCAGGCCGACTAACCCATATATATTTACCTTATCATCAAGATATGATTTAATATTCTTTTTTGCATCAATGCCTAATGTAAGGCCAAATCTCCCTTCCGTAAATGGTTCAGAAGCTGTTCTCACGCTAGGTCCAACAGATATTGTATAATCAAACTTAGACAAGAAATTTTTAGCATTGTCCAGCGTATTTTGTGCATTAGAGCAAAGTGTGATGAAGAATAAAGCTACACTTAAAATAACGAATCTATTATTCATATATTTGTGATTAAGTTTTATTTATTTGATTACTTTTTTAGTCCAATTTCCGAAGTTTAAGACAATAAAAAAGGCACGGACTTTACTGTATAGTTTCCGAGCCATCGCCAAACGGCCAACATCCAATACAAGTAAAAGCCCATGCCGTAAGGCACGGGCATTAACATTGCATGTCTCTGGATGTTTCTTGTTGATTTGGCGATTTTCGGAAACATGGATATACAATTTTAATGCTTTCTTTATTATATGTCTTTTATATCTGTTATACTACCATAGGCAAATAATTTATATTTGATGTCGCAAAGTTAATACTTTCTTTAGAAACTTCATAATTTAAAAAAGGAAATAGATAGTAGAGCGGCCTGAAATTATCATAGAAAATACATGAGAGTTAGATTTATTGTGCCTTATATCTGTATCTATTGATTTTCAGTTGAATAAATTATGGGTGTGTCTATATCTCCTGTGTGCATAGGAGGATATTCCTGTTTGTTGTGCTCGTTTAATTGGATTTCCTGTTCCATTGTTCTATTTCCTTCTTTAATATACTATATACATTAACATTCACGTATTCACCGGAAGTCAGCAATTCGCCTTCCCGTTCCGTACCTTCCAGTGTGAATCCCAATCGCTTCGGGACAGCGTTGCTCGGAATGTTGCCGACGGCGCACCGGATTTGGATGCGGTTCATGTTCCGTTCGCGCACGGCCCATTGGCAGAGATAACGGACGGTATTCGTGACGATCCCTTTTCCCCGGTAGGCGGGAAGCAGCCAGTAGCCTATTTCCGTTCGCCGGTTAGGGGCATCGGAGAAGTGGAATCCGGCCAGCCCGCAAATAGCTTCTCCTTGTTCCAAAATGTAGACCGGATCGCGCTGTTCGTAAGGGACAGCCAATACGGATTGCAGGAATCCTTGTTCATCTGCAACACTCTTGAGCCCGTCGACAAAAGGCAGCCAGATGCGCAGATCTTCCCGGTTTTTATCAATCGCTTCGAAAATCAGGGTTGCATCTTCAAAAGTTGCTTCCCGAATCGTATAATCGGAAATGCCTATCGGGTGGGAGTAAGGGCGGATTGTCTTTTCGAAAGCTTTCCTTGCACTGTTGTTCCGGTAATACACTTCGCCACAGTATTTGAATCCCAACGTGTCGATCAGGCGAAGCATATAAGCATTGTCATATTTCGTATCTACGCGGAAATTGTAGACACCTTTCTTTCGGCTTACTTCTTCTGCTTGCAACATAAACTGTTTTGCCATGCCCTGCCGTTTCATCTCGTCGGCAATGGCCAGGCGGTGGACGATGACATAAGGCAGATCGTTCGACCATTTGCCTTCTATATCTTTATAGACAGGTTCACCGTCGAATGAAATGACTCCGTATGCAACAACCCGGTCTTCCCGGCAAATGACGTATCCGTTTCCGTCTTGTATGTCTTGACGGATATGTTCGATTGCAGGGTAGTTCTCGTCCCATTGTTGACTTCCAAGGCGTTGCATTTGGGCTTTTGCTTGTCCGATGATTTGCCAGATTCGTTCGATATCTGTCTCTTCTGCTTTTCGGAATATGTCAGATGGTATACTTGAGATTGCCATTTGTCTTTTGATTTTATTGTAATGAATCCTCAAAGATAGTTTTTATTTTATTATTCCAAATAGAGGCAATCAGTCCTTGTCTTTAGCACGGGCATTTCTATATAAAGTCTTTAGCAAAACAACTATCATACTATCATAATTGAGTTTATGTGATTGTAAAACAGTATGTTATTCTATGATAGTTCTTGCTTTTAACTATCATTCATCTATCATAACTATCATGGGTGAAAAGTGATAAGGCATTATATATCAGTATTTTATCAAATGATGGATATGTTCTGAAGCTGATACAAAACAGATTAAAGAGGCTCATTTTTTCATGAAGACAAGCTACTTTTTAGGCAAAAACAACTTGAAAAGTTTCTTCAGACCCGGGTGGAAGGGCATGGGAGATCCGGGTGTGGAGGAGGTGGAGACCCGGATCTACGTGAAACCGGAACGGGGATGTGGAGCTGTTTATCTGCCTTGTTTGAGGAGATTTTATGCACTGTTTCTGATTATAATCCAGTGGATTACCTTGTGTATCCTCCCATGGCATGATCGCTTCCTTCTTTATTGGAAAGAGAATGTTAAAAAGATAAGTCGGTAAGGTCGTTTTCATAAACATTTGCTATTCTTAACCCGGTAATTCCAATCAAAACAGTTTAATTTTTGTTATAAAGATAGATTTAAGTCTGAAACGGTCTAAACAAATTATTAGGTATGATACGAAAACTTTTGATTCGGGATCTGACTCTCCGGGATGGTCAGCAATCTGCTTTTGCGACGCGAATGTCACAAAAACAGATAGACAAAGTGCTTCCTTTTTATAGGGAAGCCGGTTTTTATGCGATGGAAATATGGGGTGGTGCCGTGCCCGATTCTATCATGCGATATTTGGGAGAAGATCCCTGGGAGCGGTTGGAGAAAATAAAAGCTTCGGTAGGGAATACCTCTAAGTTGACGGCCCTTTCACGCGGACGTAACTTGTTTGGTTACAATCCTTATCCCGATAAGATTATTAAAGGCTTCTGTCGCAATTCTATAGAATCCGGATTGGATATCATGCGCATATTTGATGCGCTGAATGATGTGGAGAATATAAAATCGACAGTCAAATATGTAAAACGCTTCGGAGGAATGGCTGATTGTGCCGTCTGTTACACGATTGATCCGTATCACTCGGCTGTTGAAAGAATTGTCGCAGCTTTACACGGGCATCCGTTGCATAAGCCTGTTTTTACAAATGAATACTTCTTGGATAAAGCGCTTCAAATGGAGGCTTTAGGAGCCGATATGATCACGATTAAGGATATGAGTGGCCTGATTCCACCGGGAAGAAGCGCTGAAATAGTACGTTTGTTCAAAAAACATCTTAAAGTTCCGGTAGATTTTCATACTCATTGTACGCCAGGATATGGTCTGGCTTCGGTTTTGGCCGCTATTGTCAACGGGGTGGATGTTGTCGATACCAATATCTGGTATTTCGCCGGTGGAACGGCTGCTCCGGCAATCGAACTGGTGTATGTGTTTTGTAAGAAAATGGGGATCGAGCTGGATATCAATATGGAGGCGATCGCGAAAATCAATGCTCATCTGTTGGATATCCGCAAAGAGTTGTCTGTTTTCGATATGGCAAAACAACTACCTAAGCCATTTAACCCTTTGACAGACAGAATACCGACTGAGATCGACTGTTTTTTTAACGATGCGATCGACGCAGCCCGGAAAGACAAAGAGGAAGATTTGCTTATCTTCTGCCGTGCCATAGAAGAATATTTTGGTTTCCCTGAACCGAATGAACTGGTGAAGAAGGCCCAGATACCGGGAGGTATGTATACGAATATGGTAGCTCAGTTGAAGCAATTAGGACAGTTGGACTTGTTGGAAAAAGCAATGTCGTTGATCCCCCAGGTGCGTATGGATGCAGGTTTGCCGCTTTTGGTAACGCCGACAAGCCAGATCATCGGGGCTCAAGCAGTATCGTGCGCGTTGGATCAACTGAAAGGACGTCCGATGTACAGTAATCCGTCCAACCAATTCGTCGCTCTGGTAAAAGGAGAGTATGGAAAGACGCCGGTTCCGATTGATCCGGAATTTCGTTTGAAGATTACGGGTTCGCGGGATGAGGTCCCCTATGATCCTTCCGATTATGAAATGCAGGAGAATCCCGTAATAGAAGAAGTTGGTGTCCAATTGGCTGAGAACGAAAAAGAGGTCTTGCTTCTGGAGCTTTTCCCGATGATGGCGCATAATTTCCTGGCGAAGAAGAAGCAGAAACAAGTGCATGTTGCCACATGATATCAGATTGTTTTTATGTATTTAAGAGCTTTTCCCCGGCTATTCGTCCGGAGGAAAGCTTTTTTGTTTTACATTTGTCTGCCGGAAATAAGCTGGAGTAGAAATGGGAAAGAGGTACAGGATAATTCTGTTTTTGTTTTTTACTGCAAATATGGTTTTTGCGGAAAGTAACCTCGACTCTTTATTAGTCAATTTGGATCAAACGATTCTCCAGCATGAGATTTATAAAGACAGGAGAGAAGCCCGGATTCGTGAATTGAAAGGAAAAGCAACCAAGACAGCTCCGAACTCTATTGCCGCTTATCAGCTCAACGATAGCATTTATCGGGAATATAAATCTTATATGTGCGATTCGGCTGTCCTCTATCTGACCAAAAATATCAGGATCGCCCGTAATTTGCGTGATCAGGAGCGGGAGTACAAAAGTAAATTGCTGTTAGCCTCACTGCATGCTGCAACTGGCATGTACCAAGAAGCGATCGATGTATTGGAGGAAGTCCGCCGTGAAGATTTGCCAGCTTCTCTTACCCGTGATTATTACGCCTGTAAAGAACAGGTATACAGGGAGATCTCCGGTAATTCCCGTGATCCGCAAAGTATACGCCGCTATGAAGATAAATCTTTCGTCTATCGGGATTCTTTAGCGATGATGTTGCCGGAAGATGCCGGCAAGCGGGTTGAGTTGCAGGAACTGGCTTTGAGGGCTGACGGACGTACTGATGAAGCCCTTCGGATCAATGATACACGTTTGGCAAAAATTCCGTTCGGAACTCCTGAATATGCACTTACTTCTTATCAGCGTGCGATGATCTACCGCCAGAAAAAAGATCGGGAAAAAGAAAAGTATTATTTGGCCCTTTCTTCCTTGTCAGATATTCAGTCGGCTATCACAGATCATGCTTCCTTGTGGATGTTGGCTGATTTATTGCTTAAAGATGGCGATATCGAGCGTGCTTATCATTATATCCGTTTTTCTTGGGATGAGACGAACCGGTTTCGTGCCCGCTCAAGAAGTTGGCAGAGTGCGGATATCCTTTCGTTGATCGATAAGAACTACCAGGCTACGATAGAAGGGAAGAACCGGATACTGGTCACATATCTGACGCTGATCAGTGTACTTACCTTGTTATTGATCTCTGCCATCGTCTATATATATCGGCAGATGAAGCGACTGGCGGAGGCCCGCAATCATTTGCAGGAGACAAACGAGCAGTTGAAGGTGCTGAACGGCGAATTGTATCAGATGAACGATCGTTTGCAGTCCGCCAACCTCGAACTGTCTGAATCCAACCGGATCAAGGAGGAATATATCGGGCGTTTCATGAGTCTGTGTTCTTCTTATATCGATAAACTCGACGGTTATCGCCGTATGGTTTATAAAATGGTTTCTTCCGGACAGATCGGGGAACTGGTTAAAGTTACCCGATCGTCAAAGGGTTTGGAGGCGGAGCTGAATGCACTTTATAAGAATTTTGATACTGCATTTCTCCATCTGTTCCCGAATTTTGTGACACAATTTAATTCACTTTTGCTTGAAGATGAGCAGGTGGTACTGAAAAGGGACGAGTTGCTGAATACGGAACTTCGTATTTTTGCGTTGATCCGTTTGGGGATAAACGACAGTTCTCAGATAGCCGAATTCCTTCGCTATTCGGTGAATACCATCTATAATTATCGGGCAAAAGTAAAGAACAAGGCATGCGTTTCCAGGGATGATTTCGAGAATTTAGTCCGGGAAATTCATTAATCCTTTTATATTTGATCCACTTTTTTAGTAATATAAAAGATTTGTATCTTGTTGTTAAATAGATATTTGAGTGTTTTGTCTGTCCACTTATTTATTCACCGTCTCCTTTAGCTTTCCTTTTCTTCTTAATTTTGAATCACACATTTCAGGTCAGCAGATTATTCATTAAAAAAGTAATACGCATGGAAAAGAACATAGGGGAGTATCTTTCCCGCAAAAGTACGGAAGTGATTGCTATAGTGGCTTGTATCGGTTTGATCATAACTATTATTCTGGCTGCCGGGTCAATCAGGACTGAGCAGGAGAAGGCTCATATGGTCTTGCATTCAAGCTGTCTGCAAACGAAATAGGCAGATGCTTGTTTTCTAAAAAGAGTGTTTTAATTTCTCTATACATAATTTATATCCGGTTCCTGTGCATAGTAGTAGGAATCGGATTTTTTTTATGTGTCTGAGAATCAGAAATGGAGGGATGAAATACGAAAAAAATAAAAAGAAATGAAATGAAAAACTTGCATAATTCAAATAAACCATCTACTTTTGCACCCGTCTTAGAGACAAGGAGAGATGGCAGAGTGGTCGATTGCGGCGGTCTTGAAAACCGTTGAACTGAGAG
>ERZ773243.817-NODE-817-length-40207-cov-3.881027_pt1 | contig 40207 bp, 34 predicted proteins | sample MGYA00580520_ERZ773243 | MGnify/ENA primary metagenome ERZ773243 (study PRJEB29015, sample SAMEA2737747) | human gut metagenome | biome: human gut; feature: human-associated habitat; material: faeces | place: China | collected 2012 ... | reverse complement strand
GTATTCTTTCCCGCCGCCGTGAATTTGCTGTGCTTCAGGCTGTAGGAATGACGAACCGGCAGCTCAAAACCATGCTGATCTACGAGGGATTGTTTTACGCAATGTCCTCCGTATCGGCGGCCTTTATTCTGTCGCTGGCGGTGGGACCTCTTGCAGGAAAAATGCTGGGCAGTATGTTCTGGTTCTTTGAGTATCGATTCACCATTCTGCCTGTCCTGCTGACAATTCCGGTATTTCTTCTGCTGGGGTGGCTGATTCCTTGCATGATGTATGACAATGCAGCGAAATGCAGTGTTGTAGAGCAATTAAGGGATGCTCAATAACTGTTAAGCAAAAACGGCCCTCTGCCAATGAAAAGGCAGAGGGCTGAAATTTCATCTAATGTTATATCCCATATCAAGTCTGCGCATCCAATTGAAATGTGGCGCTCAAATAAACTTGGGATCAAAGAAAAAGTAAGTCGAGGGAAATTCCCTCGACTTACTTTTTTCGTGCCCTGTACCGTCCGGTCTGCCCCATAGGTCACATTGTGTATCTATGAACATGAACCGTTGCGGTTTCAGGATTTTAGCTGGTCCGAGTGGCGAGACTTGAACTCACGACCCCTTGACCCCCAGTCTTTTTGATCGCCGAAAAGTTCTGGAAATGTTAAGAATTTACGGAAAAATTGGAAGATTTGCAAACGGTAAAACACAAATATTTGCAATTATTTCATATATTCCACGCCAATTCCACCGTATTCCACCGCACGCCCACTTAATCAGTTAATCAAAAACCACCGATAGGTTTCCATTTTTGTGCGTATGTTCCATCGCTTTTCGAAACTCCAGAAATAATCTGTCAGAGTTTACCGATGTGAAGGATACAAAAAGGTATGGAGTACTGTCAGGATTACGTTCAAAAAATTCCTCATCCCACTATAATATTCATTATAAGGAATTCATGCGCAAGCGAAAGGGTCTGCAAGGCATCTGACTCCGACCACATTTATGATAACTAATCTTCAGGGTACATGACAACCTTAATTCCTTCCTTCTTTTCAAAGGTCTCAAACGCCTTTTCCCATTCGCTCAGGCCGAATTCGTGGGTAGCCAACGGCTCCAGCTGCACCTTGCCGGCAGCCAGCAGCTTCACAGTCTTGTCCCAAGAGGTCCAGCGTTGGCTCTGCACGCCGATCATGCGGATCTCCTTGACCACCATCTTGTCCATGTCGATGGCCATTTTCCGGCCGCCGAACATAGCCATCTGGGTGTACTTGCCCATCCGACGCACATAGTCGAAACAGGCGTCAATGGAAGACTGGGCACCTGCGCACTCGAACACCACGTCCGCGCCGTAGCCGCCGGTCAACTCCCGGATCTTCGCCACGGCGTCTTCTTCCTGCACGTTGATGGAGTAGTCCGCACCCAGTCTTTTCGCCATAGCCAGACGCTCGGCATCCATATTGGTGCCGGTGACGATAACGGTAGCGCCTTCCGCCTTGGCCAACTGGGTCATCAGCAGACCGTTGGGGCCGGGGCCGGAGATCGCCACGGTGTCGTCGGCCTTGATGCCGGTGATCTCAATGGCGTGGGCCACGCAGGCCATAGGTTCCATCAGGGCGCCGGCCTTGAAGCTGATGCCGTCGGGCACCATGTGGGCCATGGACTCCTCAATGATGGTGTACTTGGCAAAGGTGCCGTTTTCGCCCCAGCCCATGCCGGAGCGGTTGCTGCAATGGTTATAGTTGCCGGTGCGGCAGTACATACACTTGTTGCACAGCCGGGCAGGTGCCTCGGTGGTCACCCGGTCACCGGGCTTGAACATGGTGACGCCCTCACCCACTTCCAACACCACGCCGGCAAACTCATGGCCCAGCACCACCGGGGGGAAATTGTGGAAGGTGTCCTCCAGAATGTGCAGATCCGTTCCGCAGACGCCGGTGGCCTTGACCTCTACCAGCAGTTCTCCTTTTCCGGGCTTATGGGGATCCGGAAAATCCATGTAAGAAACGTGGCCGTAGCCTTTCTCAGTTTTTACAACCGCTTTCATTGTCATTCTCCTCCGTTTGTTTTCCCAGTTGTTCTCTGTCCGCCGGTTATGCCGCGAACTTTGCCAGCAGGTTGGGCAGCCACATGACGCTGGCGGGACAGTAAGTCACGAAAATCAGCACCGCCACGCACACGCCGACCCACGGCCAGATACTCTTTACCAATTTGTTTGCTTCAACACCGGTGGCAGACGCCGTGGTGTACAGGCAGGTGCCCACGGGAGGCGTCAGCAGACCCACGGTCAGGTTCAGGCAGACCATCACGCCGAAGTGGACGGGATTGTAATTATACTGGGCAATGATGGGCAGCAGCACCGGCACCAGGATGATGACGGCGGGGGTGGCGTCCATCAGCATACCGATGACCAGAAGCATCAGGTTGATCAGCAGCAGAATCACATACTTGTTGTCGGACAATCCGATGACGAAACTGGCCAGCTTGGTGGGGATCTGGTCGAAAGCCAGGGTGTAGCCGAACACGCCGCCCATGGCACCGATCATTAGCACCGCCGCAGCGGACACCGCGGACTTCAGCAGGCACTGGTAAAGATTCTCGATGTTGATGGTCTTGTAGATAAACATACCCACCAGGAAGATGCACATAGACAGCACGGCGGCCGCCTCAGTGGCGGTGCAGACGCCGGTGGCAATGCACAGCAGGGCGATGATGGGAGAGAGCAGGGAGAAGATAGCCTGCACGAAAGCGTGCCACAGTTCACCCTTCTTGGGCTTTTCGCCCACCGGCCAATCCCGTCTGCGGCTAAAGAAGAAAATCACCGCAAAGAGGGCAATGGCCAGATAAATGCCCACGGAGACGCCGCACAGGAACAGATCCCGGACGGAGATGCCCGCCTGGCAGGCGTAAATCACGAACAGTAGTCCCGGCGGGATCATGGGACCGATGATAGAGGTGGCACCGATCAGACCGGCGCTGAACACCTCGCCGTAGCCGTCCTTTTTCAGGTTGGGGTACATGACGCTGCCCAGCAGCGCCGCCTCCGCATTGGCGGAGCCCAGAGACGCACCCAGCATGGCACCCAGCAACACGGTTGCATAGCACAGGCTGCCCTTCACCCGTCCAATCAAAACACGGGCAAGGTTGCACAGGCGGTCCACGTCGCCGGAGAGTCCCATCAGTTCGCCGGCCAGCAGGAACAGGGGGATTGCCAGCAGGCTGTAGTTGCTGGCGGAGGTAAACAGCTTCTGAGGCAGGGCAATCAGCATATCTGGGGACATGACCAGCATATGGGTCATGCCGGACAGTCCCAGCACCAGCGCGATGGGCACGCCGATGAGAAGCGTTATGATGAATACGGCAGCAATAACAATCATTCCACAAACGCTCCTTCCTCATGGGTTTCGGTGTCTTCCCCACGGATGTCGCCCACCAATCGGCGGATCATGCTCAATTCCATCAGCACACCAGAGATAGGGATGACTGCGTAGAAAATAATAATCGGTAACTGGAGACTCGGCGTTTTCTGATTCAAGACTGTAGGCATACAGCAAAGCTTGTAGCCATACACAGCAATCGCCAGCATCAGAATCATCATGCAAGCATCACTAAGTACGCACAAAACCTTTTTCAGGCCACCATGAAGGGCATCCCGGATAAAGGTGATGCTGGCCATGGCACCGCTGCGCAGGGCAACGAAGCCGCCAAGGTAAGTAATGTCAACTAAGAGATAAGTGGTGATCTCGTCGATCCAGGGCTGGGGGGAATTAAAGACATAGCGGGCAATGACGCCCACAAACACAATGACCATCTGCACAAACAGGATCACTGCGGTGATGATTTTGAAGACTGTACTGATTTTATCCTCAAAAATTTTCAAAGCTTTCATAGCTGTCTCCACTGTCAGATTTTGGATGTCCGCCCGAAGCCGGTTTTCCGGCTTCGGGTAGACAGGTGGTAAATGGAACTACGGTGACGAAATGGGTCAGACTCAGTCGTTGGTGGTAGCGGCCGCAGCGGCTTCCACCAGGGTCTTGACCTCGGGGATGGACTCGGAGTACTTGTCGATGACGGGCTGAACAGCAGCGTAGATGTCAGTCATGTCGATCTCGCTGACGGTCATGCCGTTATCCTTCAGAGTCTGGATGGCGGCATCGTTGTTGGCAACGCTGCAATCGTAAGACGCCTTAGCGGCGGCCTCGCCGGCCTCCATGCAGATCTGCTGATCGGCCTCAGGCATGGCGGAGAAAGCCTTGTCGGACATCAGCAGCACCATGGTGTTGTTGAAGTGGGCGGAGATAGTCATGTTGCTGGCAACCTCATAGAACTTGGAGGTCACAGCGCCCACAGCGTCAGACTCGAAGCCGTCGATGGTGTGGTTCTGCATGGCGGAGTAAATGTCGTTGTAGGGCAGGGCCACGGGGCTCATGCCCAAGGTGGAGAAGATCTCCTGATGGACGGGAGTCTGCATGCAGCGCAGCTTCAGGCCCTGGAAATCAGCCAGAGAGGTGATGGCCTTGTTGGTGAAGATGTGGCGGAAGGGCTGATACAGGAAGGAGACACCAACAATGCCGGTTTCCTCCTGCAGGCGATCCAGCAGCTGACGACCCACTTCGCCGTCGGTCAGCACGCTGTACATGGCGCCCAGGTCATTCTTCCAGATGTAGGGCATATCGCAGCCAACCATGACGTCGGTGAAGTTGGCAATGGTGGGAGTGGAGGTCACAGCCACGTCCAAGGTACCCAGCTGCAGCATCTCCATCATGTCGGCGTCGCCGCCCAGCTGACCGCCGGCATACAGATCCACGGTGATGCGGCCGTCGGTCTTCTCTTCCACATACTGCTTGAAAGTTTCGGCGGACACGGTGTAGGGGTGCTTTTCGTCGTAGCCCACCGTCCAGGCCAGCTTCAGCGTGGCGGTGTAGCTCTCGTCGGAGCCGCTGTTGTCGGAGGCGTCGGTTTTGGTGTCGTTGCTGCCGGAGGAGGAATTGCCGCCGCAGGCCACCAGGGCTACGGACATTGCGAGGGCGAGGAGCAGTGCGAGAGACTTCTTCATTGCTTTCATGACTTCTTCTCCTTTTTCTCTTGTTTTCCTGTTTTTTTCGGATTTCTCCGGGACTCACTCAATTCATCAGTTCCTTTGCGGTTTTGGCAATGCTCTCCGCGTCCATGCCGTAGGAATCCCACAGCAGTTCCGCAGAGGCCACGCCGCCGAACACATCGGGAATGCCCAGGATTTTCACCGGGGCCTTTTCGCCTTTCAGTTCGGCCACAACCTCAGATACGGCACTTCCCAGGCCGCCCTTGACATTGTGCTCTTCCAACGTAACGATGCCCTTGGTTTCCCGGGCTGCCTTGATGACAGCTTCCGTGTCCAGAGGCTTGATGGTGTGCATATCCACCACCCGGCAGCTGACGCCCTCCTGCTCCAGCAGTTTGGCGGCAGCCACGGCCCGCTGCACCATGACGCCGGTGGCGATCAGGGTAACGTCGGTGCCGTCCTGAATGGTGATGGCCTTGCCGATCTCATAGTCGTCCAGTTCGGAGTAGAGCACGGCGGCGTCGCCGCGGCCCAGGCGGATATACACGGGGCCGTCCATCTTCAGCGCCGCCCGCACGGCCTTCTTGGTTTCCAGAAAGTCGGAGGGGGCAATGACAGTCATGTTGGGCAGCGCCCGCATGATGGCCAGATCCTCTTCGCAGAAGTGGGTGGCGCCGGCGGTTCCGATGCTCAGGCCGGAGTGGGTGGTAACCACCTTCACATTCAGCTTGGGATAGCAGATGGAGGTGCGGATCTGCTCACCGGAGCGCATGGAGGCGAACACGGCGAAAGTGCTGCAGATAGGGGTGATGCCGCAGGTGGCAAGACCGGCGGCGGTGCCCATCATGCTCTGCTCCGCAATGCCCATGTTGTAGAACCGGTCAGGATATTTTTCCGCAAAGTGGCAGGTCATGGTGGATTCGGAAAGGTCGGCGTCCATGACCACCACATCCGGAAATTCCTCGCCGATTTCCTGCAGGACTTCGCCATAAGCCGCACGGGTGGACTTCACCAATTCATTCTTTTCCAGTTTCATCTTCAACCCTCCATTTCCGCCATGGCAGCGGCAGCCTGTTCCTTGTTCAAGGCCTTTCCGTGGAATTCCACACGGTTTTCCATGAAGGAAACGCCCTTGCCCTTGACGGTTTTCGCAATGATGACAGACGGCTTGCCCTTAACGCTCTTGGCCTCATCCACAGCCCGGGAGATGGCCTCCACATCGTGGCCGTCGATCTCCTGAACGTGCCAGCCGAAGCTGCGCCACTTGTCCGCCAGGGGCTCCAGGCCCATGACCTGCTCCGTGGTGCCGTCGATCTGCAGTCCGTTGCGGTCCACAAAGGCAATCACATGATCCAGCTTGTAGTGGGCGGCGGCCATGGCGGCTTCCCAGACCATGCCCTCCTGCAGTTCACCGTCGCCCAGCAGGGCGTAGCAGTAATAGTCCTTGCCCTGAGTTCTTCCCGCCAGGGCCATACCATTGGCAACCGCCAGGCCCTGGCCCAGAGAGCCGGTGGTCATGTCGATGCCAGGCACCTTGTTCATGTCGGGATGGCCGGGCAGGCGGCTCCAGTTCTTGCGGAAGGTTTTCAGTTCCTCCACAGGGAAGTAGCCCCGCTCCGCCAGAACGGAGTACATCATCAGCGTGGCGTGGCCCTTGCTCAACACAAAGCGATCCCGGTTCGGATCCCGGGGATTGGCGGGATCGATGTGCATTTTGTCAAAATACAGGGTGGTTACAATCTCCACTGCGGACAGTGAGCCACCGGGATGGCCGCAGCCGGCAGTCACCAGCGTGGAAACAATGTCTCTTCGGACGGTATGGCAAATTTCGTTCAAATTGCTCATATTCTCCCCTTCTTTCATGATATTCTGCCTCTTAAACCGGCAGCTTTTTCTCCTTGTACTGGATGGTAACCCACTTCAGTTCGGTGAATTCCTCAATGGAGTACCGGCCGCCTTCCTTGCCGCAGCCGCTCATCTTGAAGCCGCCGGAGGGCACCACCGTTCCGCTGACAAAGCTGGTGTCGTTGATGTGCACCTTGCCGATTTCCATTCTTCTGGACAGGGAAATTGCCTTTTCCAGGTTGTGGGTCAGCAGAGCGGAGGACAGGCCGTAGCGGTTGTCGTTGCAGAGCCGGAGGGCGTCCTCCGCGTCCTTGGCGCGGACGATGTTGGTGACGGGGCCAAAGCTTTCTTCGTAAAAAATCTCCATCTCCGGCGTCACGTCCGCCAGAACGGTGGGCTCATACACCGGGCCGTTGTGATGGCCGCCGGTAAGTAGCCGGGCACCCTTGCTGACAGCGTCCTGAATCTGGGCGTCAATCACGGCGCACTGTTTTTCGTCAATCAGGGGGCCGATGACTGTATCGTGATCGTGGGGATCGCCGATCTTCATGCCCTGGGCCCGCTGGATCATCTTTGTACAGAATTCCTCGTAGATGGGCTGCTCCACGATGATGCGAGAAGTTGCCATGCACACCTGTCCCTGATGGTAGAACGCACCATACCCCGCCAAATGTACCGCTTGGTCCACCTCAAAATCAGCCAGCACGATCATGGGGTTTTTGCCGCCCAGTTCCATTGTATAGCGCTTGAGGTGTTTGGCCGCTCGCTGGGCTATTTCAATACCCACTTGACTGGAGCCAGTAAATGTCACCGCCTTAACGGCGGGATGCTCCACCAGACGATCACCAATTTCGCTACCTTTGCAGGGGATCACATTCAGCACACCGGCAGGAAGTCCCGCTTCGTGGAACACCTTAACTATCAGTAGATTACAGGCAGGTGTTGCAGAGGCTGGTTTCAGGATGCAGGTATTTCCAGCAGCCAGAATATAGGCCACCTTCTTCATTGCCAACAACAGCGGATAGTTAAATGGAGCAATAGCAAGAACTACACCAAGGGGAGTACGCACAGAATAGGAAAAATTCCCCTCTGCAACTTCGCTACTGATTCGACGACATTCGCCAGCTGCGGTTTTTAGGATGCCGATGGTCCCCATGACTTCGCCCATTGCCTTTTGCCAGGCAGATCCGCTCTCACAAATCAGGGTCTCTACTGCCTCATCCTGAATCTTCGCCAAGCAGTCAGCCGCTTTCAGAAGAATCCGTTCCCGCTGATCGGGTGGCGTGTTTGACCACGCGGGAAAAGCAGTCTGTGCATTGTCCACAGCCCTCTGAATATCTGTCGGCCCACCCATATGTACTTTAGCGAACAGAGAGCCATCCATCGGATTAAAATCATCTGCAATCCATCCGTCAGTCTGATCCATCCATTGGCCTCCAAAATAGAGTTTATACTCTCGCATTTGCCTCCCCCTCTTCAATGCACGGTTTAAAATTTGTCCCACCAGAGTTTCTATCTCTCTGGTTTTTGTCTTGAAATTTAAGAGGAAACTATATATACTTATATTAGATATAGGTATCCTCTTCTTACTTCAACTTTACCAGAATCTGACAGTTTGTAAAGTAGTTACATTTTAATCCGTAAATGGGTAAAACCGTTAGATAGTTACCATTTTGTAAGTATAAAAATCGAATTGGAGAGATCAGCAATGAATCGAAAAAACCCTCGTGAAATCAGCCCTGTCGAAGTTTATTTCGACCTTATTGGTGGAAAATACAAAGCAACGATTATCTGGTATCTTGCCCAAAAGCAACCGCGAAGGTTCGGCGAGATTGCTAGGTGCTTGCCTAAAAACAGTCCCAAAGCATTAACAAACCAACTACGCACCATGGAAAATGACGGACTCATCCAACGCACAGTCTATCCGGAAGTCCCTCCCCGCGTGGAGTACTCACTAACACCACTTGGATACAGCCTATATCCATCTATTCAGCGTGCACACTTATGGGCCGTTGATTATGTCAATAGTCTCCCTGATCATATTGCCCCCATCACTCCACAGGCACGCAAGGTCTATGAAAATCCAAATCTCGCACCAGGCTCAACACAAGAAGATGTCTTCTAACAGCAAAACGACGGAACCATTTGAGGTTCCGTCGTTTCTTTTTTACCGCATAGTTGGGGTAATTCTATCAATACGGATAGCGAAACCGCTTATTGAATCTTCGCAAAAGGCTCTTTTATCGAACATTTCCGTCCCATGCTTTTTTAGATTCATTAGGAATTCCAAGCAAATCTACTGCACGGCCAGCTGTTTGAGCTACCGTCTCTTCAACAGTCTCTGGGCGGTTGTAGTAGGCAACACACGGTGGCATGATAAAAACCCCCATCTGAGCCAATGTTAGCATATTCTGCAAATGAATCGCTGATAGCGGTGTTTCTCGTGTTACCAATATAAGAGGACGATGTTCTTTTATCGTCACATCAGCTGCCCGAGTGATTAGACTGTAGGAGAATCCGTTAGCAATGGCTGATAGTGTTTTCATACTGCAGGGAATTACGATCATCCCATCCGTACGGAAAGATCCGCTAGATATTGTGGCGGACAAATCATCAGCTTGATAGACATGATCCGCAAGCGCTGTTGCATCCTCCGCCATCAAATCCGTTTCCAATTCAATCGTGCGTCTGGCCCAGTTGCTGAGGATCAAATGAGACTCAATCCCCTGTGTCCTTAGAATTCGCAGCGTCTGAATTCCCAATGCAGCTCCACTGGCACCAGTCATCGCTACTACGATATGCTTCTTAGTCATTGCATACGTTCTCCTGTCATCAATTTGTCAGTTCCTCTGCCGTATCGCCTGCGGAAAGCAGCAGTTGTTCTCCCAACAACTCCCGTGCAGTTTTTAATATATCCTTGCTTTGAACTTCTGTATCCATATCATTTCCCTGCTAGGAAAGATCAGAACACCCCAATCAGAGACGCCACATAATAGGTTCCAGCAACCACAACGCCGCCGACAATGCCCATAAGCAAAAGCTTTGTGAAATACTTCTGTTGAGCCTGTTCGCCATACTGGTTCACCAGATTGCTCATAATCAGCGCGCCGTTGGAGGACAGGGGGCCGATGGAGGAGGCGAAGGCGCCAGCGCAGGTAGCAGCGATGCAGACCGTCACCGGTGCGGTGGGGATGGCCTCAAAGATTCCCGGCAGGGTGGGAATCAGGGAGATGACCACCAGACGGGAGATGGTAAATAGGCTCACCACACTGGCTGTTAGGCTCATAAGCGGAGCTACGGTGTGAGTGCTCATTATAGAAGCAAGCCCCTGACTCAGTAACGTAAAGCCGCCCATATCGGAAACTTCATTTACCAACAGTCCAACTCCGCAAATCAGCATCAGCGAGGGCAGAGAGACTTTTTTCAAAGCTACATCACACTTACAAGCCCCCAACAGAATGCAGGCCACAGCAACGATTAAACCAGACCAGCCAATGTCCACCTTCAACAGAACCACTAACGCCACCACAGCTAGAATACCGATGAGGGTGATAGTCTGGGGACGGGAGAAGGCGGGAATGTCCTTCAGGGTAACGTCGTTGTCCAAGGAACCCTTGGCCTTGTGGCCGCCCAGCAGCAGGTAAATCACCAGAAAACTGATAGAATAGGCCACCAAGTTAAAGAGGTAAATGCTCATCAAGCTCACATCTAGTCCTGCAGTTTCGCAGGCAGAAACAATGTTGGCGGTGTACTCATTGATGGGGCTGTAGCAGCCGCAGGCAATACCGTAGCCACCAGCCAGGCCATAGAGTAGGGGATCTGTGTCAGAGGCAACAGCCAGAGAAATGCCGATGCCGGAGAGGATGGCCATACCTGCCAAACTATTAATGCCGATGGACGCCAAAATTACGCCCACATAAAAAATGAAGATGGGCATCAGTTTGGTATTCCGGCCGGTTTTGGCGATCATTTTTCTTGCCAGCAGTTCAATGGCACCGTTGGCCTGAGCAATGGCAAAGAAGAACATAATACCAAATACCCGGACAAACAGTGTGGTGGGAAAATAACCCATAATGGCAACTTCCTTCACCCCAGCGATCTTGCCCAGAATAAAAGCGGCCAGCATGGCAAGAATGCCGATATGCAGAGGATTTTTCTTGAGGGCACCAATGGCAAAAACAACGACCAGCACTATGAGGGACAGTGATGCAAATTCCATTCCTTCCATAATATTCCTCTTTCTTTAAACTTCAAGTATTAAGCAGTGGTTCAGTTATTTCAGGTAATCGTCCAAATTCAAATTTTCATAACCGTGGATATGGATTTTCTGAAAACGTTCCTTTTTGTCATTCATGGGGATCGTAGCATCAATTCCCATTTTATCGCTGACACCGCCGCGAGAAGACGGGTCCAATTTGTTGCCCATAGCATCCCGGATGATGAATACATCTCGTCCTGCTTGAACCCGGTTCGCAATGGCCCATTCCACATCCTGCATATCGTAAATATCAATGTCGGGATCTACCACCACAACATGCTTAACTTCCGTACTGCTGGTAAAAGCCGCGAACATAGCGTTCTTCGCCTCTCCCTCATGCTTCTGATCCAGTTGAATCACTACATGATAGCGGCAACCGCTGGCCGGCGTAATGTGAACCTTTCTCACATTGGGTGTGGCCTGACGGATGACTTGCATGATGGATGCCTCACGAGAAATTCCGCCTAACAGCAAATGCTCCATGGTAGCAGGAATAATCGTATGGTAAATAGCACTGTTGCGGTATGTAATGGCAGTAACTTCAATCACATGACGAGGTGCCTTAGGGCCATAGGTCTTAGGATATTCTCCGAAGGGTCCTTCATTTTCACGGACATTGGGCAAAAAGCGGCCCTCAATAATGATTTCGCTCTCTACAGGAACCTCCAGATCAACAGTCTCACACTTGACAAGTTCAAGCGGTTCACCAAGAAGCGCTCCTGCAATTTCAAACTCATCAACACCCAGAGGTGTCGTGGCCTGAGACGCCAAAAGCAGAGATGGGTGTACGCCGATAGCCAGTGCAACTTCCAAGGGTTTCCCTTCCGCCTCAGCTTTGCTGAAAATTTGGTTAGTATGGCGAGGCAATAATAAGGCACCCAAATGGTTACGATCTTTTACCTCGTGTCGGTGAATACATACGTTGCGAATTCCAGTGTCGGGGTCCTTGACCACACACAGCGCCGCTGTCAGGTAGCGGCCGCTGTCTTTTTCGTGATGCAGGCAGGCGGGCAGAATCCCCAAGTCTACCTGGGCGCCAGTCAATATATTCTCTTTGATTGCAAAGGGTCCTTCCTCTGCTCCCAGAACTTTGCAGGGAAGCGGCTCCGCAAGCGCTTTGCTAAAACGGCTGAGCAGTTCCTCGTAGGGCATGCCCAAAGACATTGCCATCCTGTCTCGAGACGTCATTAAGCCTGTCACAACCGGCATTGTGCTCCCCTCAACATGTTCAAAGAAGGCACCGTATTCCGGCTCTAGTTTTTTGCCCACAGCAGCCAATTCATTGATTGGGCTTACTTCGCGGGAAATATGCTTCATAATACCCTGGCGATCCATTTCAGACAACCAATTGCGAAGATCTGGTTTCATTTTTTTCTCCTCTCGTATGTTTTTACGATATGTTTTCTATCTTCCACCTGGTAAGAAAGCACATACGCTTTCTCCTGCCAGAAGAGAAGCCTTACAGGCGGTTAAAAATAGACATATTCTCGCAGCGCAGGCGGAACCACTTATTTAGGCCATACATGTGCTGGGATCCGAATACGCTTTTTATCCGTCACACTTTCATCTCCAACTTGGACAAGCTCTTAAACCCAGCAGATTAAATCCTTCTGCGTTTAGTCTTCAAACTTCATGCTGACGCTATCTGCCAGTTATGCTCCCATCAACAACAAATATTTTGTTTTTATGGCATCTTGAAGAAGAATTCTCCTTGATGTTATTCGCATTGCGCTCCAACCGTTTTATATTATCAAAACGCGTTCTTATTTTTCGGTATTAGAAGAACATACCTTATACGGCTTAGGTTTATTCACGGCCTTATCCAGTGCAATCGTCTCTTGCTTCAAGAAAACGTACAATTTCATTTGGTAAATAACAATGTTTTCAATCGCAGAAGCCGCATCACTCATCTAGGTCTTCTTTTCCGCAAAAGCTTATGGGTACATTTTATAAAAACATCTTACTGTGTCGATCGTTTCTTGTCAACATTATTCGTCTTTATCAAACACAATTCGTTAATATCGCAAATATTGAGCTTTTTCTTTTGTGGAAACTGTGTATTGAATTTTTCTTTCTTTCCCTGCATAATGATAATGAATCCACGATCAGAAGACCGTGGCCACAAATCAGAAGATTTGTCTGTTGCAAAATCACCTCGTAATTTTACATAAACATGATTAAATGTGCAGAAGGAATCTGTATGTTTGCCAGAAGGCATACCTATATGGTATGCCCTTTTTCTTTGTTTGAAAGGATCTGAATTTGTATGAATCTATCTGAATTTTTCCGCCAAAACCCGAGCGGTGCCGTGGCCTTTTCCGGAGGGGTGGATTCTTCCTATCTGGTGTGGGCCGCCGCAAAGTATGGAAAAAACTGGCACGCTTATTATGTACACGGTCCGTTCCAACCAGCTTTTGAGTTGCGGGATGCACATAAAGTCATCGAACAATGCGGTCTACCTCTGACGGTACTAGAAGCCGATATTCTTTCTTCCTCTGCTGTGGCCGCCAACCCTACCAATCGCTGCTACTATTGCAAGCAAAATGTATTTGGCAGAATCCGTGCAGCCGCCGCAGCGGATGGATATTCACTCATCATTGATGGCACCAACGCCTCTGACGATGAGGAAGACCGTCCCGGTATGCAAGCTCTTCGAGAATTAGCAGTTCGATCTCCCCTACGGGAGTGTGGCATGACCAAGGCAGCTATCCGACAAGCCAGTCGGGAGGCGGGGCTATTCACATGGGATAAGCCCTCTTATGCGTGTCTGGCCACTCGCATTCCCGCTGGAACCCCCATCACGGTGGAACTGCTGCAAAAGGTGGAACATGGAGAAAACATTCTGTTTGACATGGGGTTCACAGATTTTCGCATCCGTGTCCGTGGAGAGATTGGCCTAATTCAGGTGCCGCAAGCCCAATTCAGCCATGCTGCAGAATTGCACAATTCCATTCAGGATCAGCTCGCCCATCTGTTTCCCGTTATCGCTCTGGATTTAAATACAAGGAAGTGAGAAATATACTATGGCAAACAAACATGATATTTTATCCGTCTTAAAAGAAGTCCAGTCTGGCAGTCTTATGCCGGAGGACGCGCTACTGCGGCTGAAGCTGGCTCCCTTTGAAGATTTGGGATATGCCAAGGTGGACTATCATCGGGCAGTACGCCAGGGAGTGGCCGAGGTAATTTATGGTCAATCAAAAACTACAGATCAAATTTTAGGTATTCTCCATGCCATGGAGCAGCGGGGTAGTCACAATATTCTTGTGACTCGTATCGAGCAGAATACGGCAAACGCTATCGCTGCAGAGTTCCCGCTACACTATGAACCACTGGCCCGCCTGGCGGTAGTACTGCCCCAGGAGGTTCCCGGCCGGGGCTCCATCGTGGTAGCCACCGGCGGCACCAGCGATATGGGGGTAGCGGAGGAAGCTGCTATAACCGCAGAGGTTTTGGGCAGCAATGTGACTCGGCTTTACGATGTAGGTGTAGCTGGCATTCATCGGCTGCTGGCTAATCTGGAACCATTGATGAGCGCACGAGCGATAGTTGTAGTGGCTGGGATGGAAGGGGCACTGGCCAGCGTGGTCGGCGGTCTTGTGGACTGTCCCGTAATTGCTGTTCCCACCAGTATAGGTTACGGCGCTTCATTAGGTGGTTTGAGTGCGTTGTTATCCATGCTGAACTCCTGTGCCAGCGGTGTCAGCGTGGTCAATATCGACAATGGCTTCGGTGCCGGTTTTCTGGCCAGTCGAATCAATCTAATGGAGGGGATCAGAGAATGAAAATACTGTATTTAGAATGTAAAATGGGTGCCGCCGGTGATATGCTGATGAGTGCATTGTATGAACTCCTGCCGGATCAGGCTTCCTTTCTGGATATCATGAATCATCTGCATGAAGGGATCGCTGTCACTATGGAGAAAAAGGATACCTGTGGAATTATAGGTACCCACGCAATTGTAGACATCGGCGGCGAAATAGAGGAATCTGAAGATCTGCCCTGCGGCTGTCTCCATGCTCGTGCGGAACTGCACACCCATGTACAGGAAGATGCCCACGAACACGCACATACACATAATCACGGACACGAGCATGAGCACAGTCATGACCATAACCATCATCACCACACCACGCCAACGGATATCCAGTACATTTTAGATCATCTGCCGGTGCCAGAAGAAGTACGCTCACACGCCAAGGCAGTTTATGATCGCATCGCACAGGCAGAGGCTAAGGCGCACGGTGTCCCAGTGGAACACATTCATTTCCATGAGGTAGGTTCTCTGGATGCTGTGGTAGATGTAGTCGGTGTGTGCCTTGCCATGTATCTTCTGCATCCAGATCAAGTCATCGTTTCCCCCATTCATCTTGGTTCCGGTCAGGTCCGGTGTGCCCATGGCATCATGCCTGTGCCTGCTCCAGCCACGGCCAATCTGCTTACAGGTGTTCCCTGCTACTGCGGTGAAATCAATGGAGAACTATGCACACCTACCGGTGCAGCTCTGCTGGCTCATTTCGCCAACAGCTTTGGCTCTATGCCCTCTTTGATGCTGGAAAAGGTGGGCTACGGCGTGGGGAAAAAGGAATTTCCCGCCGCCAACTGTCTCCGGGCCTTCTACGGCGAGAGCAATGACCCTCAGCAGGCCCAGATCGTGGAACTGTGCTGCCACATTGACGACATGACGGCGGAGGCCCTAGCTTTTGCCGGGGAGCAGCTGCTGGCCCAGGGGGCCCTGGATGTCTCCGCCTCTCCCCTGACCATGAAAAAGGGCCGAGCCGGCGTCAGCTACACGGTGCTGTGCAAGCCCCAGGACGAAACCCGCATTGCCAATGCCATTCTCCGGGAAACCACCACCAACGGCGTCCGGGCCACCCGGTGCGCCAAGTATATTCTCCGCCCCTCCATCCGGACGGCGGACACCAGCTATGGCCCCATCCGTATCAAGTGTGCAGACAGCGGGGATATTCACCATGAAAAGCCGGAATACGAAGATGTGGCCGCCGCCGCCAGAACTGCCGGTCTGCCTTTCCAGAAGGTATGGCAGGACATCGTAAAGGAGGCGTTCCATGGGAATTCCGCCGCGAACTGACCGCCTCCATCCCCGGATGGCCGTTCTGCTTCCGGTGCTGATCGCTACCGCGGTGCTGACGGTGCTGCTGGCCACCGGCCTGGGGCCTGTGTCCGTGTCCCCGGCCACCACCGCCAAGGTTCTTGCCAGCCGCTTGCCCGTGATCGGTTCTTCCATCCCCCACACCTGGGAACAGCTGGACGAGAACATCGTTCTGGGACTGCGGCTGCCCCGGGTCTGTCTGGGGCTGGTGGTAGGCGCCTCCCTGGCCGTCTGCGGCGTGACCATGCAAGCCCTAGTGCGGAATAATTTGGCAGACCCCTTCATTCTGGGTGTCTCCTCCGGTGCCGCCGCCTTTGCAACCCTGGGAATGCTCTTCGGCGTGTTCAGCTTTCTGGGCACCTATGCCCTCTCTATCAGCGCTTTTCTGGGAGCCGGCATCACCATAATCTTCGTCTATGTCATCTCCCGGGTCAACGGGCGAATCAACATCACCCAGCTGCTACTCTCCGGCGTGGCCACCTCCATGATTATGGACGGCGTCACCAGCATCATCAAACTCAGCGCCCCCAACGCCCTGGGGCTGCACAACGCGGAATTCTGGATGTCCGGCAGTCTGGCCGGAGCCAAGTGGGCCTATCTGAAGCTGCCGCTACTGGTGCTGCTGGGGTGCATGGCCTTTTTGATGGTGAACTACCGGGGGCTGAACCTGCTTTTGCTGGGGGATGAAAGTGCCGGTGCCTTGGGCGTCAATGTGTCCCGACTGCAGAAGGCGTTGGTGCTGGCCGCATCTTTAATGGCCGGTGTCACCATCGCCGTCAGCGGTACCATCGGCTTTGTGGGACTGATGGTACCTCATTTCACCCGGCTTCTGGTGGGCGGCGACCACCGGCGGGTGCTGCCGGTTTCCGCCCTGCTGGGCGGGATTCTGGTGGTCTGGGTGGATGTGGCCGCCCGGATGCTCATTGCGCCGGAGGAACTGCCGGTGGGCGTGCTCACCGCTGTGATCGGCGGCCCCATTTTCATCTGGATGCTGAAGAAAAGCTATCGGAGGTAATCATATGACGCGGCTGCAACTGCAAAATGTCTCCTTCTCCTATCCCTGCGGCAGAATGTTGCACGACATTTCCCTTCATGTGCGGGACGGAGAATTCGTAGGCCTTATCGGCCCCAACGGCAGCGGCAAATCCACGCTGCTGAAGCTGATATACCGGGCGCTGCGCCCGGAGTGCGGCGAGATTCTGCTGGATGGCGAGGATCTGCTGAAAATGCCCTTCCGAAAATCCGCCCTGAAAATGGCGGTGGTGGGGCAGGAAAACGAAATTCCCTTTGACTTTTCCGTGGAGGAAATCGTGGCCATGGGGCGCTCCCCCCACAAAAAGCTGTTCGACTCCGACACGGAGGAGGATCACCGGATGGTGCACCACGCCCTGGAACACCTGGGCATTGAGGATCTGGCCAAGCGGAACTACCGCCACCTCTCCGGCGGTGAAAAGCAACGGGTGCTGATTTCCCGGGCCATTGCCCAGGAGAGCGATTTTCTGATTCTGGACGAGCCCACCAACCATCTGGACATCAGCTACCAGATGCAGATTTTTGATTTTATCAAGCGACTGAACGTCACCGTTCTCTCCGCCATTCACGATCTGAACATGGCGGCGCTGTACTGTGACCGGCTGTATGTCATTGAAAAGGGCCACCTGGTACTGGAAGGCACGCCGGAGGAGGTTCTGACCCCCGGCAATATCCGCCGGATCTACGGCGTGGAGAGTTCCGTGTCCCGGCATCCGGCCACCGGCAAGCTGTCTATCGCCTTCCTGCCCGCCTCTGTTCAAGCCAGCCCGATGATTCAAAATACAAATCAAAATAAAGTAGAAAGGGAGTATGTGTCATGAAACGATTTTTCTCTCTTACCTGCACCCTGGCGCTGACGGCAACGCTTCTCACCGGCTGCGGCAATTCCGCCAGCCAGTCGGAAACCCCCGCCTCTCAGCCGGAGGAAACGGACTACACTCCCGTCACCCTCACCAACTACGGACGGGAAATCACAGTTTCCAAGCTGCCGGAAAAGGTGCTGACCCTGGGCCCTAACTGCACGGAACTGTTCGTGGCCCTGGGGCTGGGGGAGCGGGTCATCGGCCGCTCCCTGGTGAACCACAGCCGCGGCCCTCTTCCGGAATACGCCGACGGAGTGAATGCCATTCCCGAACTGAACCACGCCTCCGCCACCCGGGAGGCCATTCTCACTAGCGGTGCCGACTTCATCTATGCCCTGGACTGGGAAATCAGCGATGAGGGCTGCAACCTGGAGGAAGCCGCCCAGTACGGCATGACGGTTTATGTCAACTCCGCCACCACATTGGAAGAGCAGTATCAGGAAATCAGCGACCTAGGCCGCATCTTCGGCATGGAGGACACCGCCGCCGCTTTTGTGGCGGACCAGGAGGCCCGGATTTCCGCTGTTGCCGACACTCTGGCCGGTCAGGAGCCGGTAAAGGTGCTGGTGTATGACAGCGGCAATGACGGGGTCTTCACCTGCTCTGGCAGCAACTTTGAATCCCTGCTGATCTCCCTGGCTGGCGGGCAGAACCTGTTCGAAGACCTGACGGACAAGCAGTGGGTGACCGTCAGCTATGAGGAAGTGCTGGCCCGGAATCCAGATGTTATTCTGATTCATGACTACGATTCTCCCTCTGTAGAGGAGAAGATTGCGGAAATCAAGTCTAACCCCACCCTCTCTCAGCTGGACTGCGTGAAAAACGAAGCCTTTGCCACCATCACCCTGGAAAGCGTGCTCCCCGGCGATCGGATGGCCTATGCGGTGGAGTCCATGGCAGCGGATTTTTTTCCAAATCTGTTTTGACGCAGTTTCCCGTGTTGCAGAGAAACGCAGTCCCAACGTCTGTCCAGGCCAGATAGCTTGTGAACATGTCCCAGAGGCTTAAGGCAGCCACCACAAGTAAGCGAAAAGGCTTATTCTTGTGGTGGCTGCTCTTTTTGCGCATGAGAAAACGGGTATCCAGAGAATGGCTCCTCAGAAAATGCGCAGGGTAAGTCATTGGTAACCGTCAACGCTAATGGTGCATAGACTCTTATAGGATAATTGTAGTGGTTCAAAATGATATCCCCCTTGATTTTCAGTGAATTTGTTTTTCACTGGTTCATCAAATGGGAGCATATCACCCTACCATTGTTTACTCTATTCCTTTATATGCTTATCGGCTTAACTCAGCAAAGCACAAGATTTAGGTGCCTTTCCCAACTGATTCTCGCTGTTCCTGCGATTGAATCAGGGGTAAAGCTGATCCATACAAACCACATTTTGTAGGTTGCTGTCTAAAGTCGATAAGCATTTTCCTTTATATGCCAAAAGGACTTGATCAAGCAGCTTCTTCACTGTTTCAAAGGCGGCGTTGTCCGCTTCGTCGAAGGGGAAGATGGCCTTGGGGTCGATCTCTACACCTCTGTGGACCAACAGTTTCTTGAAGAGCAGGGAGCAGCTGGAACCCATCTCGTAGACCGGCATCAGCCGGTCGATCAGGTGAGAAAGAGCGACCGTGCGGCTCAGGTTGCCGCTGTTATAGGCGCGGATCAGGTCGCTCCAGATATCCGGCACTACGTTGGCAAGGCCACCGATAGAGCCTACGCCGCCAGCGGCTGCATTATAGAGAAACTGGTCGTCAAAACCGGAATAGACCTCAAATCCGGTGCCTGCCATCGCGCAGCAGACCTGATTGGTGTGGGAAGGCTCATTCACCGTATCCTTCAGACCCACAATGTTCGGGTTCGCCGCCGTCAGCCGTTGGATCGTCTCGGCGCTGACACAGTGGCCGCTGCGGGCGGGGTAGTTGTAGATATACATATCACCGTGGAGTTTTTTGGCCAAAGCGTCGTAATAGGCAAAGATCTTCTCCTGATCCATGCTGTAATAGAAGGGGCCGATCACCAAGGGGGCTTTGTAGCCCGCGCCGTATACGAAGTTAGACAGCTCCAGGGTCTGGTCGAAGGTGATGCACCCGGTTCCGGCGTACAGCGCCACCCGGCCGTTCACATAGTTCGCATAGAAGGAAAGGAAGTCCTTCTTTTCCGCCACGGAAAGCTCTGTAAATTCACCGGTGGAGCCCAGCACCAGAATACCGTCCACGTGGTTGGCAATCAGGTAATCGATCACCTTTTTGTTATCTTCGTAATCGGGTTTTCCGTCATGTCCAAATACCGTAACCACAGGCACAATGATCTTTGCCATGAATATCGCCTCCTGAGAGATTAAATAAGGCAGCCCGCACCGAACCGAGATCCGATGCGGGCTGAACAGGGAAGGGAAGAGTTTGTTCAAAGAGAAAAGGAATTACTGTTCGTTGAAGCTCTTTTCCAGACGAACGTAAGAATCGTAGCGCTTGTCAGCCTCGACCTGCGCCTCGGCAAACAGCTTTTCGGCGGTCTCGGGGAACTTGACCTTCAGACCGGCATAGCGAACCTCGCCATCCAGGAAATCCGCAACGGGACGAGAAGGCTTCTTGTAATCCAGAGAGAAGGGCTTCTCCTTCTTATCGGGATTATAGCGGTACAGGGGCCACAGACCGCAATCCACAGCCTTCTTCATCTCGGCCTGAGCCTTGCCCATGCCGGCCTTGATGCCGTGGTTGATGCAGGGCGCGTAAGCGATGATGATGGAGGGACCCTTATGGGCAACAGCCTCGGTGAGCGCCTTCATCAGCTGGCCGGGATTGGCGCCCATTGCAACGGAGGCCACATAGGTGTTGGGATAGTTCATCATCAGACGGCCAAGGTCCTTCTTAGCAGTCTTTTTGCCGCCATCGGCAAATTTGGCGCTGGCGCCGATGGGCGTAGCCTTAGAGGACTGACCGCCGGTGTTGGAATACACCTCGGTATCCACCACGAACACATTGATATCCTCGTTAGAGGCCATGACGTGATCCAGACCGCCATAGCCAATATCGTAAGCCCAGCCGTCGCCGCCGTACAGCCATACAACCTTCTTGCCCAGCTGATCCTTGTTCTTCAGGATGTTCTCGGCAGCGATCTTGGCCTCGCCGGTCAATTCAGCCTTTTCCAAAGCGGCAATCAGGACGCGGGCATCGCTGTCATTCCGATCCAGATCCTCGAAGCTCTCCAGCCACGCATTGATGGCGGCCTTCAATTCCTCAGATCCGGTCAGGTCCAGCAGGGACTCGGCCTGAAGCTTCACATAGTTGCGGCGCTGCTTGACTGCCAGTACCACGCCCATGCCGTTTTCTGCCTGATCCTCAAACAAAGTGGCGTAGTAGGACGGGCCGCGGCCCTCCTTGTTCTTCGCGTAAGCCAGAGAGGGGAACGCACCGGCCCACGCCGTTGAACAGCCCACGCCGTTGACCCAGTAAGTCTTTTCGCCGTAGAGCTGAGTGATGAGCTTTGCGTAGGGAGTTTCGCCGCAGCCTGCGCAGGCGCCGGAGAATTCCACCAGAGGCTGCGCGAACTGGCTACCCTTGAGGGTCTTGCGGTCAAACACGCCCGGTTTATCGCTGAGAGACAGGGCGTAGTTCCAGTTGGTCTCATCATACATGGTGTCATCCACGGGCTGCATGGTCAGAGCCTTATCCTTAGCCAGGCAGGACTCCGCGCAGCTGCCGCAGCCGGTGCAGTCCAGAGTGCTGACCTGCAAGCGATACTTCATGCCGGCGGCGCCCTTGGCGTCCACCATGGTGAAACCGGTGGGAGCGTTCTTGGCCTCCTCCTCATTCACCAGATAAGCGCGGATGGCGGCATGGGGGCAGACAAAGGTGCACTGGTTGCACTGCAAGCACTTGGCGGGATCCCAGATGGGCAGGCTGGCGGCGATGCCGCGCTTGTCATACTTGGAAGTACCCATGGGATAGGTGCCGTCCTGATAAGGAGCCAGAGCGGAAACAGGCAGGTCGTCGCCCCGCTGACGGTTGCAGGGGATGACGATGTTCTTCACCACATCGGGGAGGCTCTCGTCCACGGTGCGCTCGTCCTTGGCCTGTGCCCAAGAGGCGGGGACCTCCACCTTCACAGGGCTGTTGATACCCGCGTCTACGGCGGCCAGATTCATGGCCACCACCTTCTCACCCTTCTTGGCGTAGGTCTTTTGAGCGGCTTCCTTCATGTAACGCACGGCATCGTCCACGGGCATTACGTTGGAGAGCTTGAAGAAAGCGGCCTGCAGGATCAGGTTGGCGTGGTTGCCCAGACCCAGTTCCCGGGCGATCTTGTTGGCGTCCACGGTATAGAACTGGACGTTGTGGTCAGCGATGTACTTCTTCACATCGCCGGGCAGATGGAGCTCCAGCTCTGCGGCGTCCCAAGAGGTATTCAGCAGGAAGGTGCCGCCGTCCTTGATCTCGTGGATCATATCATACTTGGTGATATAGGACTGAGAATGGCAGGCCAGGAAGTCGGCGGCCTTGATCAGATAGGTGGAGCGGATGGGGCTCTTGGAGAACCGCAGGTGGCTCTTGGTGATGCCGTAGGACTTCTTGGAGTCATACTCAAAGTAAGCCTGCGTATACATACCGGCGTGGTCGCCGATGATCTTGGCGGAGTTCTTGTTCGCGCCAACAGTGCCGTCAGAGCCAAGACCCCAGAATTTGCAGGACACAGTGTCGGCAGACTCGGTGACCAGCGGCTCATGGACATCCAGAGACAGATGGGTCACATCGTCCACGAGGCCGATGGTGAACATCTTCTTGGCGTTCTCGTCCTTCATGTTGTCATAGACGGCCTTGATCTGGGCGGGCGTCACATCCCGGCCGGCAATACCGTAGCGGCCGCCATAGACGGTGGGGGCGTTGGCCTGACCCTCCAGAGCCGCGCAGGTATCCAGATAAACGGCACCGCCGATAGCGCCGGGCTCCTTGGAGCGGTCCATGGCGGTGATCTTCTTCACCGTCTTGGGCAGGGTGTTCAGGAAATACTGGATGTCAAAGGGACGGAACAGGTGGATCTGCAACAGGCCAACCTTCTCGCCCTGTGCGGTGAGGTAATCGACGACCTCCTTGGCGCACTCGCAGGCAGAGCCCATCATCACGATGACCCGCTCGGCATCCTCAGCGCCATAGTAGTTGAAGATGTGGTAGTCGCGGCCGGTGATCTTGTTGATCCCCTGCATATAGCCCTCTACGATGTTGGGGATGGAATCGTAAGTGGTGTTGTTGGCTTCCTGGCCCTGGAAATACACGTCCGGGCCTTGCACGGTGGTACGGTGGACAGGATGCTCGGGGTTCATGGCAATGTTGTGGAACTCAGCCATGGCGTCCTGATCCAGCAGCTTGGCGGCCTCGTCCAGATCCAGCACTTCGATCTTCTGGATCTCGTGGCTGGTGCGGAAGCCGTCATGGAAGTGCAGGAAGGGCACGCGGGTCTTGACGGTGGTCAGATGAGCCACGGCAGCCAGATCCATAACCTCCTGCACGCTGGCGGTGGACATCATGGTAACGCCGGTGGTGCGGCAGGTCATCACGTCCTGATGATCGCCGAAGATGTTGTTGGCCTGCTGTGCCACAGACCGGGCCGCCACATGGAACACGGCGGGCATCCGGTGACCGGCCATGATGTACATATTGGGGATCATCAGCAGCAGGCCCTGAGAGGAGGTGAAGGTGGTCGCCATAGCGCCGGCCTCCGCAATGCCGTGGAGCGCGCCGGCGGCGCCGCCCTCGGACTGCATCTCCACCAGAGTCACAGGCTGACCGAACATGTTCTTACGGCCGGCCGCTGCCCACTCGTCCACCTTCTCACTCATGGGGGAGGAGGGGGTAATGGGGAAAATTCCCGCTACATCAGTGAAATGATAGGCAACATAGGCGCAGGCCTCATTGCCGTCCATTGTTTTCATGACTTTCTTCTGAGACATCGTTCAGATATCCTCCTATTTTTCCTATTTATGCATTGAAAACTGTCAATTATGCTTTGAAAACTGTTTCAGTCGGATACTGTGTGAGATATTCCACGCCTTCTTTTTTCATCAAGATTGTATCGGTAATACGGGGGCCTCCTACCTTGGGGACATAGATAGAAGGCAGTAACAAATCTACTACCATATTTTCTTCCAGCACTGTCTGGCTATCTTTCGCAATAATAGGATAGAATTCAGATTGGCGGATACCAACACCATACCCGATGTGATTCATGACCCAGTATTTCTCAAAGCCCTGAGTGGCTACATATTCAGTGGTCTTATCATAAATTTCGCCGCAGGTCACTCCGGGACGTAGCGCAGCCACGGCTACCTTCTGCGCCGCCTTCAGTGTTTCATATATCCGAACGCTTTCCGGATCTGGCTTGCCCAGAAAAACTGTGCGGCACATTTTAGCTACATATCCTTCGCAGGAAGCGCCCAAATGAATTACCACCGGTGCATTATCTTCCAGGATGGCACGACTGGCGTAGGGATGCTTATGCATTTGTCGACTATGTGTCAGTACCTGCATTCGGAAAGAGGAACCTTGAGATCCTAATTTAGTCATGGCGTATTCTGCCTCTGCCAGCACTTCCACTTCCATCATGCCCGGCTTTACACAGTCAATGGCTGCCTGCATACCGGCAGCCAGTGCTTTACCAGCCAGCCGCATCTTCTCAATTTCACTTTCGTCCTTAATACTGCGCAGCTGGTAGCAAACGGTTGCAAGATCGCATACCTCCATATCTGGCGCTGCATCGCGAAGGCAAAGATAATCTTTTAAACTTATGAAATAACGTGTAAAGCCAATTCTGGGGGCTTTCCAGTTCTGTGCTTTCAGCCACTCCGCCATCATCATACTCTGATTCTTTTGAGGGAATACGTAACCAGTCACTTTTTCAATTCCGCAGGTCTGCCGAACATAGCCCCCTTCCATCCATAAGCAAAACAGTTCTGGTTCACCCTCGGCAGGAACTGCCAGCGCTCCGCCTTCCAAATCATCAATGCCAGCAAAGTAGATCAGGTTCTCACGATCGTAAATCATAGCCGCATCTAAGTTCAGCTCTTTTAGCTTCTTCTGAAGAGCTTGAATTCTCTTTGCCACGTTCTCTTTTTTCATGCTTTAATCCCTCCCGTATTTAATCCGTGAAATTTGTCTATATTTCAGTGGGAACAGTGTATGTATTTTTCTGCTCCTCAATTATTCAATTTGATTTGTAGGGAATCTCCGCGTCTTGATAGACCATAGAGGTACTGTGGTCCCAACCTCGTGGGGATGAAACATTTTCTTTATCAACTCTACCGTCCAGTGGAGTACGTGTTGGATCGCATAGGTTATATGGACCTTTTACTTTCTTTCAGTCGCATTTTGCATCCCCATAATCGCTAATTTTCTTGAAATGCAAAAGGTTAGAATCCGCAGGAGCGCAAAATTGAATTGGAACTTAAATCTTTTAGGGGTGGGCAGGCGGCAACCTTTATCGGTGCCACCTGCCCATGACAGACTCATCATTCTAATGTTCTGTCGAATTTAATGAACTTTAAATCATCAGTCCGCAGCCTTAAAGTCCTTGGACTCGCAGATCAGAGAAACCACAACGCCAATCACCAGAGCCCAGAATGCGCAACCAACTTTCAGGATAGTCACGCCGGACAGGCCCACGCAGAAAGCGGCGAAAGCACCGTACTTGAACTTACCGGTGGAGAAAGCGCTCTTCAGGGCGCCGATCAGTACGTTCATCATGGCAAGGCCGGCCAGGCAGTTGGCAAGGCCGCTGGGGAAGCCGCCCACGAAGGTGATGGCATACACGCCAACCACGCCAAACAGAGCGAAGGTAATGCCGTTGACCACGGAAGCAACATACCGGCCTTCCTTGGGGCCAGCCTCGGGAGAAGCGCAGATAGCGGTCATGGGCCCGGCGATATTGGCGTTGTGAGCGCCAAACATGCCAGAGACAATGCCACCCACGCCGGACCAGACGGTCATGGCGTTTGCGGGAACATCGTAACCCTCGGTCTTCAGAACGCCCATGGCCTGTGCGTTCTCAGCACCCATAACCAGAGCGGCCAAGGGGATGGAGCAGGACAGGATCAGCTGCGCGTTGAACTTGGGAGCGATCACCCGGGGAGCAATGTAACTCATGCCGCTGAGGTCAGCGGTGAACTGGCCGGAGGCGAAAGCCACCACAAAGCCCACAATCAGAGCAGCCACAACGGCGGGGCACTTCTTGATGATGCGGGGCACCAGGAAGAAAGCCAGCACGGCAGCGCCGCACACCAGAGGGTTGCCCACGGTGGTGGTGACAATACCGGAGCCGAACTTCATCATAGCGCCGGCCACCATTGCCATCACGATTTCAAGAGGCAGGAATTTCATAATCTTGCCGATGGCGCCTGTCAGACCGATAATCAATACAATGACGCCGGCGATGATAAAGGCAAAAGCCGCTTCATTGAAGGTGTAGCCGGCTAGAGCGGTGCCCATCAGGGTTGCGCCGGGGATAGAGTAAGCGCCGGAAATGGGCACTTTGTAGTAAGTGGCCAGGATTGCGCCCAGCAGGCCGCCGAACACATAGATACCGAAGATCCAGGTGACGGTGTCTTCCAGGGTAAAGCCGGCGGCAGAAGCTGCGGCAACCGTAACCAGGCAGGGACCGGTGCAACCAAACACCGTGGAGATCAGACCGGCGGAAATAGTGCTGCCGTTGAGATGCTTGGGCAGATCCGCCAGGCCGGACTTAAAGCCAGGGCCTTTTTCCAGAAGTTTCATACTGTTCGTTTTCTCCTCTCGTGTGTTTTTAGTAGATACTTCTTCATTTTCCCATCTGGCAGGGAGAGCGTATACGCTCCCCCCTACCAGATGCAAAACCTTACAGCTTGTTGAGAATGGACATATCCACGCCGCGCTGGCGGAACCACTTGGGCAGCAGTTCGTTATCCACAAGCTTGCTAACCTCGGGAGCCTTATCAATCAGCAGCTCGGCCAGGGACTCGGAGCAGTTCAAGCCGCCCATAGCGCCGTCAAAAATGATAACCTTGTCAGTGCCAGTGGTCTTGTAAGCGAAGTCCATAGCAGCTTCAGTGGTCTTGGCGGTGACGGCGTAGTCCATGTACTTGATGTTCATGGGCTCGGTATCGAACAGGTCGGCCTGCTCTTGGCCCACCACCACCGTGGGGATGTGCTCAGAGAAGAAGGCGGAGGGATAACCGGTCCAGGCGTAGTTGTGGACGCACATTTTGATGGCGGGGTTCAGGGGCGGGATGTCCTTCTCGAAGGGCTTGCCGCTCTTGCCGTAGAACGCCTCAGTATACCAAGTGTAGGGCGGCAGCGGCGTACCCTCCATGTCATAGAGGTCGCAGTTAGCGCCGGTGAAGTTGGCGTAAATGACACCGGCGGAGAACACATAGGGCACGGGGCAGGGGAAGTCCAGCACCGCAATGCACTCGTCGATCTTGCCGAACAACGTCATGATCTTGCCGTACAGCTGGCAGCCGATGAAGGTTGCGCGGTCATTGATAGCATACAGATCGTTGTCTGCATCCACACCAATAACGCCGTGAGGGCCGACATTCAGGAAAGCGCCAAAAGCGAACTTGCTCTGAACGAATTTGGACTCAAAGATGGCCCGGGCGGTGAAGTTAGCGGCGCGGGGGCCCAAGTTCTGATGGTAAGTAGAACGGGTTTCGATACGGGCATAGGACATACCGAAGGGCTTCACGGCCTTGTCGATCTGGCGATGGAAGTGAACCTCACGCACATCGGTATGATGGGCATGAATAATCCAGTCCGCATCGTAGATAGCCTTGATACCATACAGGGTGCCCACTTCCGTCTCAATGGGAATGCCTTCATCAACGGGAGCTACTCCCTTGGTCTTGCCGGGGCCATAGTGCTTATCCAGTTCATAGCGCTTGATGTACTCTTCCGTCTCACGGAAACGCATACCGACGCCAGCCCGTAGGCGGATATCATCAGTACCAGTCTTTTCATGCACCACATCACGAATAGCTTTCAGCAAAATGGCGTAGGGCTGGCCACCCAGCAGGGTGAAACCATGGTGAGATGCCAGAACGTTCACGCTGTCGGTGGGCTTAATCATGGACATATCCACTTTCCGCAGTTCGTCACAGGCCACCTTGTACAAGTTGTCCAGTGCGTCAGGGCCACCAGGATAAATCACGTCAGGCAGTTCAGGAAACAGTTCGCTAAGTTTCAGGGAGCACATACCGGGCATCTCAGCCACACGCTTTTTCACCAGGCTGGGATCTACGCCGTACTGGGACGGCTTCGCGGCAATAGGCATAATGGGAGCGTGCATCATCTCGTTCTTATTCATGCTTTTCACCCTCCTCGGTATCGATTGCAGCAATAGAATCCAACAATTTGCGGTCTTCGTCGAAATAGAAGCCACGGCTGTTGTACTTTTCCTTGACCTCTTCGGGGATGGTCCAGGCCGTCACCGTGGGGCCATACCACTGGAAACCGTTGGGATTGGGATGCAGTTCATTACCGGCAGCCTGCACCATTCTCAGCAGGGGCTGGATACACTCGATGGTGCAGCCGGTTCGCATACCGGTGCGAGCAGAAACCTCTTCAGGTGTGGTTGCGCCGTCCAGCAGGCAGGCAGCCACTTCCTCTGCACGGGTACCCACACAGTAGCAGAGGATCTGCTCGGGATTGAAGTGCGCCTTAGCGCACAGATCTCGGATTGCATCCTGATCAAATTTGGATGGATCCACTCCCACATCGTAGGGTTCTTCTCTCTTGACCATGGTGATTGCATAGAACGGGCAGCGATCTGCACAGTTCGCACAGGCCATACACTTGTCGGGATCCGAATACGCTTTCTTATCCGTCACCTTAATTGCGTAGACCGGGCAAACCTTCTCACAGATTTTGCACCCGCGGCAAATCTCCGGGTCGACCTTTGCCATCAGAGTCACTCGTTTCATTTGTCTGTCCTTCCTCTCCATTTTATCTCCAACTTGGGCAAGTGCCCAAAATGAAGTACTTGATTCTTCTGCGTTTAGTCCACAAACTTTACACTGACGCTGCCCATACCGCAGAAGCTAGCTGTCACAACGTCTCCATTTTCCACAGGAATCATGCCAGTCAGTGCGCCAGCCATAACAATGCTGCCAGCCTTCAGTCCAATGCCAAATTCACTGAGCATATTAGCAAGGCAAGCCACGGTTGCCGCAGGATTACCTCCAACCTCCGCTGTAGTACCGCTGTTGATCAGTTCGCCATTTTTCTCCAACGTCATACCCGTCAGTCGCATATCCACCGCCTCGATGGGGGTCATACGGCCTCCCACCACAAAGCGACCAGCGGATCCATTGTCTGCCACCGTGTCTTGTAACTTGATTTTCCAATCTTTAATGCGGGAATCTACAATCTCCAGAGAAGGTACCACGTAGCTAGTGGCTTCATATACGTCGGCAATGGTAACGCCGGGTCCTTTCAGATCCTTCTTTAGGCAGAATGACAGCTCACCTTCCACTTTGGGCTGAATCATCTGGGATATCCGACAAGGTGTTCCCTCGGGTAGCAGCATGTTGTCAAACAAATGCCCATAATCCGGTACATCAACATTCAGCATCTTCTGCATTGCCGCACTGGTAATGCCAATTTTCATGCCTATGAGTTTCTGCCCTTGAGCCTGCCGGTAAGCCACGTTTTCCAGCTGAATTTGATAGGCGTCCGCTACTGTCATCTCTGGAAACTCATCTGTCAAGCGACCAATCTGAACACGGCTGCTCTCTGCCTTGCGAAGTCGCTCTGCAAGTTCCTTATAATTCATTAAAATCTTCCTTTCTTCAAAAACTGACTATTTTTATCCCTGATCATGATGGTGGTGCGCATTTTTTCTTTTCCACTTTTCTGCAAGGACATCTGCCAATCGGTTGGCCAGAGTCTCCTTACTCCACTGTTCCCTCAGACCTGTCAGCAGTACAGGAGTTGCCAATTCCACCTCATCATGCGGGCCCGGAAGAGAGATCATCATGCTCAGTCCCTCTGTTCCCACTCCAATACGAACACCGTCTTTCACATGGCGGCCGGTTCCCTTCTGATATTTGACGATGTAGGGCGTGGCAGCCTCATGGTCGATGGCGCAGATGCCCTCCACGCTGTGATCCTTGTCCTCCGCACCCACGCCGCCAGTTGTAATAATGAGGCCAAAGCCCCGGTTCAGGGCATCCTCCAGCTTGTCTACAATGTCCGCCAGGTCGTCGGCCATGATCTCGCCCACCGTCACCTTGTAGCCCTCCTGCTCCAGAAGGCTTTTCAGGTAAGGGGTGTTGGTATCTTCAATCAGTCCCTGCTGCAGTTCAAAGCCCGTGGGGAAAATAATCGCCCGGTGAGACACGTTGCGCCGCAGGTCGTCGGTGATCTTGGCCACCTGCTGCAGCATGGCTTCCTCATTCTCCACACCGGCGCAGATCTGGCCCAGAATGCCGTTGGAGTGCAGATAGGTTTCCGGATACAGCGTCACACCAGGAACAGCCCGGATGGCGTCCAGAATGGCGGTTTCCTTGCCCAGGATATTCTCCTGTGGAATGTCTCTAGCCAGAATGTCAAAGGTAATGTGGCGGGGGCGGACATCTACCACCAACACTTCCCCGTCTTGCATCCCCATTGCATGGGCAACAGCATTGGCGAGATCTGTGAGGTTGGTACCGTCCAATGTGATTTCATTGACCCAAAGTTCCGTTTTTTCCAACAAATTTAACCCCATAGTGATTCCTCCTGTATCACATCCAACTTCATATCTAGCAATTGGGCATCCACAATTTGCTTTCCTATGCAAAGAATATCCAGCCGCTCCTCCGTCAACTGTGGAATATCTGTCAGCTTGACACCTCCAGCATAAGCCAGTTGTACCTCGCCCCGGCGGCCAGAGGTTTCCAATACAGTTCGGCACCTCCGTAGGTCCTCAATCCGCCCTGTATCCACCATAAACACACCGGCGCCACCATTCAACGCCTGCCAAGTCTCTTCCTCCACATCCGCGGTAATCCCTTTGATTTGAATGACCTTCACTTTATCAGGAAAGTCCTTGCAGGCAGCCAATGCCGCTGGAATCCCGCCTAACATCCGAACGAAATTTTTATCTAAATACATCATCGGACTCTCGCAGATTCGAAATGCTGCACCGCCTGCAACGATAGCGCCTCGCACCATTTGCTTGGTTTCTGGTGGCATTTTTTTCCATGCGCCGGAGACTATTTTTACTTTGCCATCTGCTAAGTGAACCGCTGTCCTCGCCGCCGTAGCAATGCCACAAGCTTTTGCCATCGTGCCGATGAGTTGCTCTTCTGCTATCGCTACTTGCTTTGGCTTTGCCAACAAATTGGCAAACCGCTGGCCATGCGATAATTCATCGCCGTCATTTTTACATATTTCTAATTCAATGCCCAGTGCTTGTGCACAGGTTATAGCTGCCGATCTTCCACAAAAAACGCCAGAACGTTCTGCCGTCAGTACAGCTCTGAACTTTTTATCAGCAATTTCACGAAAAAGAATATCTCGTACATCTGTCATCGCAGCGCCCTCCATTGTGCGATATTGTCAAATCGTGTTCTTGTTTTTGAAGTGTAATACAAACCGTGGTTACACGGTCTGTATTACAATCTATTATCCACGATATCCTAGCCGTGCGGACAATTCCCGCGTACAAGCAAGCAAATCTTTTTTGACGTCTTCCTCATTCACGCTACCGATCCGCCCATAGGGAAACGAAAGGCTAATCGCCATCTCGGGCAAACCATCTTTTTGGAAAATAGGTGCTGCCACACAGGTTAGCCCATCTTCGATTTCTCCTCGCTCAATAGCAACTCCTTCTCTACGGACTTCTCTCAAGGATTCTTCCAACTGCTCTCGGGTAGTAATCGTGGCATCTGTCATCTTTTTCAAAGGAAATGTCAAATAGGTGTCGATATAGGACTCTGGCAAATAGGCCAACTGTGCCTTGCCTACGCCTGTGCAGTGCATCGGTGCTTTCCGTCCCACACTGGAAGCGTTAATAAGGCTTTGACTACAATCGATTTTATCCAGGTAGATTACCTCACCCATGCTTTGCGTTGCCAGATGAATCGTTGCTGGATATTTCTGCGCCAAAGGAAAGCATCGCTCCCGTGCTTCGCTGCGGATGTCAATTCGGCTCAATGCCAAATTTCCCAGTGTAAACAGGGTCATCCCCAATCGATATTTTTTGGTGCTGGGCACCTGTTCCAGAATTCCATAACCAACCATTGTGTTAACCAATCCGAAAACTGTGCTTTTATGCAACCCCATTTCTGCGGATAGTTCAGAAATTCCAAGTTCATCGGTACCCATAAAGCAGTTCAAGATTTCAAGTGCTCTAGAAACTGACTGAATCTGAATACCACCGCGAACAGATTCACTTTTAGGTGCAGTTTGTGTCCGCATCATTATCCATCCAATTCCATAATATTATTCAGAGATTTTCCAACTCCTCCGCCAATAGGCGCATCGCATCATTGAGGTAGCCTTGCATAGGCTGTGATGGTCCTGAAGCAATTCGAATGCTGCACTGTCGGGACGGCAACAAAATCTTTACAGCATCACTATCGCCAATAGCCGCTGCCATAGCAGGTGTCACTTCGCCTAGCAGACCATTGGCCATGAGGATTCCCACCGGCCCCAAGATGGCCTGCACCCTAGAAGCATTGTATACCACCGCGTTTTCGCCGGTTGCGCCGTCATCCGCGCCGCCTTTCAGCATGGTAGCCGTAGCTGCCGCGTTAGTCCCCAGCACTCGAATCATCACATTTGGAAACGCGGCCCTGATCCGCTGAGTAATAGCTCGGCCCATACCCCCGCCTTGCCCATCAATCACTGCCACTCGTATTTTTTTCTCGCTCATTCTGTCTTTCCGTTTCTCATATGTGCGGTATCTCGCGTTCCCACAGACAATGCACTTCATTTTATGCAAGTATAAGTAGACTTCGCACACTATGTTGATTATTCCTTCTCTGTAAGCGCACTTTTGTTCCAGATTTATCTTACAGCTATATTCTTTTTTTGTCAATATCGTTGAGCATTGTCAAACGCAGTTTGTTAATATTGCAAATACAGCGACTATTACTTTTGTATGAATTGTGTATTGCATTATGCACCATATCAAGCCATATCATGGGAATGTTGCCGTTGATGATCTGAGCTCTCATGGCTTGGATATTTTTTATGGTTCCTTATAGGGCAAGCCAGCAGTTGTTCTGCAAAGCCATAAAAACCGATTCCGCTATTTTTCCCTCCATGATAGAAAAAACTCATACGCTACTTCAAAGCACCTTAAATCAAACATTCAAAGATGAAAATCTATCTCTGCAACCACCGTAGATTGTGTTACACTCTCCCAAATATTGTTCCGCCAAACAAGATGTGTGAGTTACTACCGAACCCAATTTGCCTTGGATTGCTGTTTTTAAATCCATCCGCCGTACTGCCGCATTTCCTGTATTAGGCTGCTCTATGGAATCTTGGGACTCACATGTCTGTATAGGAAGAGGTGGTTTCTATGTAAAAGTTGTATGAGTGGACGATATTGAGACAATAGAATGGTTTTCAAACAAGCTTTAGGAATTCGGTTGACTATTGGTATTTTTATAGTCGCAGGCCCTTGATATCCTTTATGCGCGAGAGGATCATATTGCAGCTGCAGCTGATCACCCCGGGCAAGGCGTCAATGACCGTATGCAGAAAAACCTCCATTTCTTCGGCGGAGGCGGCTACGGCGTGGACATGCAGCTTGTCTTTCCCGGTCACACGGTAGATCTGCGTGACCGTATCATGCTGATTCAGTATCTCTGTGACCTCCGCCAGACAGCTTGGCGTTGTTTCGATCTCAAAATAGCAGGATACCGCTCCGCTGATCTTCTGGGGATTGATAATGGTCGTGTATTCCTCGATAATGCCCTTCTGCTCCAGAGCCTGTATCCGGGCCTTTACCGCAACTCTTGAGATACCGATCTTCTCCCCAATATCAGAATAGGAAATGCGTGCGTTTTCTATCAGCAGCCCCACGATCTTCTGATCCAAGCCGTCCAGCCCATCCAAATACATACTGCGTCCTCCATAAATCATGGTCTTTATCGTTTATGATAGCATTGCTTTTTCAGAAAGTAAACGCAATATTGACAGGGTGGCTTAAAAGCACTACAATACTTTCAAAATGTAATTTAAAGCTTACACTTTGGAGATGTGCTATGAATCGGGATCTAACAAGGGGACCTGTCATGAAGTCCATGCTGCTGTTCGCCATCCCCATGATTTTAGGGGATCTATTGCAGCAGTGCTATAACATCGCCGACACGCTGATCGTCGGGCAATTTCTTGGTCGGAATGCGCTTGCGGCGGTCGGCTCGGCCTTTACACTGATGACCTTTCTGACTTCCATCATCCTTGGCCTGTGCATGGGGAGCGGCGCGCTGTTTTCCATGCGCTTCGGACAGCGGGATGAGAAGGCCCTTTGCGAGAACCTCTGCGCCTCGTTTTTCTTCATTGCATTTGTCACGGCGCTTTTGAATGTTCTGACATTCATCTGTCTGGATGGGCTTCGCACCTTCCTCCGGGTTCCCGCCGAGGTGTGGGGCGATATGCGCGAATACCTGTTTGTGATTTTCATGGGCATTCCCGCCGTTTTCCTTTATAACTACTTTGCCTCTTTCCTGCGGGCGATCGGCAATTCCGTTATTCCGCTGGGCTTTTTGGCGGTTTCTGCTGTGCTGAATATCGCCCTCGATCTCCGGTTTGTCATCGGACTAAGAAGGGGCGTTGCCGGAGCTGCGGAGGCGACGGTGATCGCCCAGTATGTCTCAGGCGTCGGCATCGCTGTTTTCACCCTTGCACGCTTCCCGCAGGTGCGCTCGATCTGGAAAACTCGCTGTTTGCGGCGGGAACGCATCCGTGAAATCGTTTCCTTCTCCACGCTGACCTGCGTGCAGCAATCGGTCATGAACCTCGGCATTCTTATGGTACAGGGACTTGTCAACAGCTTCGGCCCCGTTGTGATGGCCGCCTTTGCCGCCGCTGTAAAAATCGACGCCTTTGCCTATATGCCGGTACAGGACTTCGGCAACGCCTTTTCCACCTTTATCGCGCAGAATTACGGTGCAAAAGAGAGAGCGCGGATACGTTCGGGGCTGAAAAGCGCTGTGTGCATTTCCATGGCCTTCTGCGTGGTCATATCCACGCTTGTCTGCGCATTTGCAAGACCCCTTATGGCAATTTTTGTGGATGCCGGAGATGCCGAGGTCATTCTGGAAGGGGTGCGGTATCTTCGTATCGAGGGCACGTTCTATTGCGGCATCGGCTGCCTGTTCCTGCTCTATGGCTTGTACCGTGCGTTGGGAAAGCCGGGCATGAGCGTCGTCCTGACCGTCATTTCGTTAGGCACCCGTGTCGCGCTGGCCTATCTGCTGTCTGCGATCCCCGCCGTCGGCGTCATCGGCATCTGGTGGTCGGTTCCGATCGGCTGGGGTCTGGCGGATTTAGCCGGGCTGCTCTATTACAAGGCAAAAAAGCAGGAATTACTGTTTTGATCTGCAAAACACTTCCAGTTCGGCACATTGCTCTGACAATAAGTCCTTATATCGTTGCTCAAAAAATTTGCCTCCTATTACAATAAATTTGGACAGGAAAGCTGGGCAGCCTGATATGATTCTCCCAAAGTAGGCCATGGAAATATCCAAAATCTACTTTAATGTGCACTGAATAATAGAAAAAGCCTTATATTTCAATCCATAGAGGCCAATCCGTGGTATAATTGGAGCAAAGGAACTGGCAAAAATCCAGCAAAAACCTTGCACCTGGAGGGCAACTATGTATCGTTACAGCAATGGCCAGATCAGCTTGGCGGATTTCAAAAAGCCGGTGGGCATGAATCTGAAGGAAAGCAACCGTTGGGTAAAGAAAGCCCAGACGATCCCCTGGCCGGAGATTGAGAAGCGCTACGCTGCCCTATTCACTAACCGGAAAGGCAATGTGGCCAAGCCGCTGCGTCTGGCCTTGGGAGCCTGCATCATTCAGGCGGAGTATGGCTATTCTGACGAGGAAACCGCGCTTCAGATTCAGGAGAACCCATATCTTCAGTATTTCTGCGGGTATCCTGGCTATGATGATGAAAAGCTGCCCTTTGATCCGTCTTTGATGGTGTATTTCCGCAAGCGCCTGACGCCGGAAGTGCTGGGTGAGATCAATGAGATGATTGTGCGGGACGCAAAGGAGCGGCAGGCCAGAGAAGCCGAATCCAAGGATGACGATGATGATTCTGACGGTCAGTCGGGAACTGGCGGAAACAGCGGCACCATGATCGTGGACGCCACCTGCGCGCCGTCCAATATCCGTTATCCTCAGGATGTTTCCCTGCTCAACGAGGCCAGGGAGAACGCCGAAACGCTTTTGGATGTTCTTCACGATCCCGCGGACGGAAAGAAGCCTCGAACCTACCGCAAACGCGCCCGGAAAGATTACCTGAGACGGAGCGTTTAGACACGATCCGCGCCGTCTATGAGCAGCAGAAGTACATGTACGATAACCGTACCCACAGCGTACCTGACCGGATCGTCAGCGTGAGCCAGCCCTTCGTTCGGTCCATTGTGCGGGGAAAAGCGGGAAAGCCGGTGGAGTTCGGCGCGAAGCTGGACATCAGTGTCGTTGACGGATGGACGCGGCTGGAGTGCTGTTCTTTTGACGCCTACAATGAGGCGGGAAATCTGCGGGAAATGGCAGAGCGGTTCCGAGCGCGAGAGGGGCATTACCCCAGCCGGATCCTGGCGGACAAAATCTACCGAAACCGGGAGAATCTCAGCGATTGCAAGGCGCATGGGATCCGTCTTTCCGGCCCGGCTCTGGGGCGGCCTAAGAAGGGTGAAACCAGAGACAAGGCTCAGGACGATCGGGATGAGTGCGAGCGCGTGGAAGTGGAGCGCAGATTCAGTCTGGCGAAGCGTAAATGTGGCATGGGGCTGGTCACTGCAAAGCTGCGGGAGACTGCGGCCCATGTGATCGCCATGTCCGTTCTGGTGCTGAATCTCCGCAAGATTCAGCGCGCTCTTTTGAGAATGCTCGCATATCTTCTGGAGATTCTGGCTCAGAAGAAAGATTGGGCACTTGTTCAGTAGATATTATTTAGGGCAATACCGCACAACTGCTACGATACACATTACCGGGCGGCCATTTTGTAAGAATCAATTAGGTCGCCCGTGCTTTTGCTCGCAGGAGCGCACTGATTCAAGCTGCCAGGCAGGATCTGTCAGCCAGAATCAGATTCGCTAACGCGAACATGATATTGAATTTGGCTCTCTGCTTTTCGAGCCCTCGGTATCGTGTTTTTCGGAAACGCAGCTGTTTCTTGACGACACCGAATGCGTGCTCCACTTTCGCGCGGACAGAGGACTTTGTGTGTTCTGCTTTCTTTGCGGCATACTGACCGCTTTTGCTCAGCTTTTTCACTTGGGATGGACGGCGGTTGATTCTGTATTTGATCTTGCGACCAGCCTTGTTGCGGATGATCGCATCGCCGCGCTTTTCTGCTCCGTGGTAACCACTGTCGCCATATACTTCATCTTCATCTCCGGTCAGCAACTTGGATGTTTCTGTGGCGTCATGGACATTAGCTGCTGTTGCCTCCACGGTATGAACCAGTCCGCTGCCCCTGTCAACGCCGATATGTGCCTTATAGCCGAAGTGCCAGGTATTGCCTTTCTTCACCTGATGTGCATCCGGGTCCCGCTTCTTTTCTTTATCCTTGGTGGAAGAAGGGGCGGAAATAATGGTGGAATCCACGATCGTTCCCTTTTTCAGAATGAGACCTCGTTCCATAAGTGCGGCAACCACCTGAGAGAACAGCTTCTCCTGCAATCCGTTCTTGATCAGCAGATTGCGAAAACGACCAAGGGTATCTTCGTCCGGAACCTGATTACTGGAATCGATGCCGCAGAAATCCGAAAACGCACGGCTGTCGATCACTTCTGCTACGGTTGCCTCATCACTCAGGTCATACAGATTTTGCAGCAAGTACAGTCGCAGCATGGTCTCCAGCGGATAGGGTTTATTGCCGCGCTCTCCTTTGTAATAGCACGGCTGGACCAGGCATAGCCATTCCTTCCACGGGACGATCCGTTCGATCTGAGTCAGAAACTCTTTCTTCTTTGTCCGCACCTGCGCCAACTCATCGCTGAATGCGGAAATCGTCATCTGCTTATCCATAATGCTATTATATCACATCCTGCCGTTCCTGGCACTTTTTGCGCGGTGTTGCCTTAGGTATCGCGCGGTATTCAGGGGATCTGGCCGGCTGCCAGCCGTCGTGATCGGTATGCAGCAGATGATGGGATCTTTCACCCAGCGGCGCGCCCAGATATTCCTCATACAGCGCTTGCACATCCGGATTCTCATGTGAGAAGCGGACGGCGGCATTGGCGTCCAGATTCCACAGCTGATCGCTGCGGTAGGAGGCAAATTCACAGCCCTCATGGATGGGCTGACCACCTCCGCCGGCACAGCCGCCCGGGCAGGCCATGACCTCCACAAAATCATAGGAAACATCCCCCTTGACGATGGCATCCATCAGTGTGCGGGTGTTGTTCAGGCCGTTGATCACCGCCACCTTAACACTGCCGACGCCGGGGATATGGAAGATGGCTTCTTTCCACGCCCGATCTCCCCGGATGGCTGCAAACGTATCGGGATTGGGGTTCTTTCCTGTGACCAGATAGTAGGCGCTGCGCAGTGCCGCGTCCATTACGCCGCCGGTGGCGCCGAAGATCACTGCCGCGCCGGTGCTGGTACCCAAAGGACTGTCGAACTCCTCCTCTTTCAGGGAGGCTGGACGGATGCAATCGCTGCGGAACAGGCGGCACATCTCACGGGTCGTCAGCACCACATCCACATCGGGATCGCCGCAGGCGGAGCGCATGGTGGGCAGCTCACATTCCACTTTTTTGGACGAGCAAGGCATAATGGAGACCACAAAGGCCTTGTGGGGGTCCAGCCCCATCTTCTCGGCAAAGTAGCTCTTAGCTACTGCGCCGAACATCTGCTGCGGAGATTTGACGGTAGAGAGATTTTTGGTAAATTGGGGGTACTGGCTCTTGACGAATCGCACCCAGCCGGGGCAGCAGGAGGTGAACATGGGCCAACTATGCTGCTCCTTATGGGTGAAGCGCTCAATGAATTCGCTCCCCTCCTCCATAATGGTGAGGTCAGCGGTAAAGTTGGTGTCAAAAACGTAGTCAAAGCCGATCTGCCGCAGGGCGCTGACCATATGGCCGGTGGTGGCCCGCGCTGCCGGCAGGCGGAACGTCTCCGCCCAAGCCACACGGACGGCGGGCACTACCTGAACAATGGTCGTGATCTCTGGATCCGTCAGCGCATCCAGAACCCGGTTGGTATCGTCACGGGCCGTCAGCGCGCCGGTGTTGCAGGATGTCACCAGACGGTCTGTGCCGTCCACCTCCACCATGCACATCCGGCAGGCTACATCACGCCAATACTGCCGTCCTTCCAAGTCTTTGAATAATATATCCCGAATGTCCTGCATAGCGATTCCTTTCCACATTTTTGCTCGTTTAGCCCTTTCTCTTTACACTTTTTCCAAAGCATGCTATGATACAAAAACAATTCTTGTATACATTTTAAGCGTTTTCTCAATTGACCACAAACAGTAAAAAGGCAACATCCAACAACCATTCTCTGAGTTTCAAACTTTTTGTTGTAGTGTTACCGCAAAAATTTTCAAAATCTGGAGGTCTGTTATGGCGCAATCCCTTTCTTTTGAACGCATGGTACTGGGGCATACTATCACTGCTGTTCTTTTTCCCGCCGGAAATGATTGGGGTGCAATAATCACCGGCGGTTGTCTGCCGCATATAGGGAGTATTTCGACCGCATATTGGCAACCCACAGGAGTAGAACTTCAGGAAATTCTTCTGCCCACTCACCGAGATAATGTTGTAAGCCGCCACTTTGCGGAGGTCCTCTGCCAAAAGCTCCACACAACCGTCACTGTGGTCTGTGGGATCCACTATGATGCGCCTGGCCCAAACGGCTTAGAGAAGATTC
>ERZ773243.791-NODE-791-length-40920-cov-9.369509_pt1 | contig 40920 bp, 35 predicted proteins | sample MGYA00580520_ERZ773243 | MGnify/ENA primary metagenome ERZ773243 (study PRJEB29015, sample SAMEA2737747) | human gut metagenome | biome: human gut; feature: human-associated habitat; material: faeces | place: China | collected 2012 ... | reverse complement strand
GATACAACAATTTTCGTAATTACAAAAATTGTTATATATTTGTATCGAAAATATTTAGATTATTATTGTGCACGGGCACAAAAAACCATGAGTAAAACCATGAATACGCCGGAAAGAATAAGAATCAAAGACATCGCCAAGATGGCCGATGTGTCGGTAGGAACCGTAGACCGCGTCATCCACGGACGTAGCGGAGTGTCGGAAGCCAGCCGCAAACGCGTGGAAGAAATTCTGGAGAAACTGAACTACCAGCCCAATATGTATGCCAGCGCATTGGCTTCCAACAAGAAGTACGCCTTTGCCTGCCTGCTACCCCAGCACGAAACCGGAGAATATTGGACCGAAGTGGAAAACGGCATACACGAAGCGCTGACCACCTACTCGGATTTCAACATCACCGTGAAGCTGAGGTACTACGACCCGTACGATTACCGCTCCTTCGCCCGGGAAGCCCGCAGTATCGTGGAAATGACGCCCGACGGTGTGTTGTTTGCCCCCACTGCCCCGCAGTACACCACTCCCTTTACCGATGAACTTGAAAAGCTGGATATACCTTATATATATATAGACTCGAATATCAAGGAAGCTCCCGCCCTCTCTTTCTTCGGACAGAATTCGCACCAAAGCGGGTATTTTGCCGCACGTATGCTGATGCTGCTTGCCGGTGAGGATGCACAGGAAATCGTTATCTTCCGCAAGATAAACGAAGGCATTGTAGGTTCGAACCAACAGGAACGGCGGGAAATCGGTTTCCGAGAATATATGCGCGAGCATCATCCCGGCTGTCGCATCTGGGAACTGGACTTGCACGCCAAACGCGACGGTGAAGATGCACAGATGCTGGATGATTTCTTCCGCACCCATCCCACTGTAAAGAACGGCATCACATTCAACTCCAAAGCATACATCATCGGAGAGTACCTGCAAAGACACCGGAAAACGGATTTCAACCTTATGGGGTACGATCTGCTGAAACGCAATGTGGACTGCCTGAAAGAAGGAAGCATTTTCTTCCTTATCGCCCAACAGCCTACCCTGCAGGGCTTCGACGGCATCAAAGCGCTGTGCGACCACCTGATTCTGAAAAAAGAAATCGCAAGGGAGAACTTCATGCCGATTGACTTGCTGACAAAAGAAAATATAGAATTCTATTATAACAGATAAGAGTGCCGGGCAATCAGGCAATGGAACTGTAATACGACACTATCGAACGAAACCAATTAAAACATAGTATATGGAAACAAAGTACCTGAAAATCAACTCGGCCGACAACGTTGCGGTGGCTATCACAGCACTTCCGGCCGGTGAAAAACTCATAGTAGACGGCAAGGAAATCATCCTGAACGAGGATATCCCCGCCGGACATAAATTCGCGCTGAAAGATTTTGCGGAAGGCGAGAATGTAATTAAATACGGTTATCCCATAGGACACGCCCGCACCGCACGGAAACAAGGCGACTGGATAAACGAAAACAACATCAGGACCAATCTTGCCGGACTGCTGGAATATACGTACAACCCCACCGAAGTGAAACTGGACATTCCGCACAAGGACCTGACATTCAAAGGATACCGCCGCAAAAACGGCGATGTGGGAGTACGCAACGAAATATGGATTATCCCCACGGTGGGTTGCGTAAACGGTATTGTCAACCAACTGGCAGAAGGCCTGCGCCGCGAGACAGACGGCAAAGGCGTGGATGCAATCATGGCATTCCCGCACAACTACGGCTGTTCGCAACTGGGCGACGACCACGAAAACACCAAGAAAATACTGCGCGACATGGTGCTGCACCCCAATGCAGGCGCCGTGCTTGTAGTAGGTTTGGGATGCGAAAACAACCAGCCGGATGTATTCCGCGAGTTTTTGGGTGAATACGATTCCGACCGTGTAAAGTTCATGGTGACGCAAAAAGTGGGCGACGAATACGAAGAAGGTATGAAACTGCTGCGCGAACTCTACGCGAAAGCCAGCAAGGACGAACGTGTGGACGTGCCTCTGAGTGAGTTGCGTGTAGGTTTGAAATGCGGCGGTTCCGACGGATTCTCCGGCATTACGGCTAATCCGCTGCTGGGCATGTTCTCCGATTTCCTCATTGCACAAGGCGGTACGAGTGTATTGACGGAAGTGCCCGAAATGTTCGGTGCGGAAACAATCCTGATGAACCGTTGCCGCAACAAAGAACTGTTTGAAGAAACCGTAAAGCTGATTAACGACTTCAAGGAATACTTCCTCTCGCATGGCGAACCGGTAGGTGAGAATCCGTCGCCGGGCAACAAGGCAGGTGGTATCTCCACACTGGAAGACAAGGCTTTGGGATGCACCCAGAAGTGCGGCAAGAGCTATGTGGAAGGTGTACTTCCTTATGGCGAACGCCTGAAAGTAAAAGGCCTGAACCTGCTTTCCGCTCCGGGAAACGACCTGGTTGCCGCCACCGCCCTGGCTTCGTGCGGATGCCACATGGTATTGTTTACAACAGGCCGCGGAACGCCGTTCGGAACGTACGTACCGACCATGAAGATTTCCACCAACTCCACCCTCGCCAAGAACAAACCGGGCTGGATTGACTTCAACGCCGGCGTTATCCTTGAAAACGAACCGATGGAAAAGACTTGCGAACGTTTCGTCGACTACATTATCCGCGTAGCAAGCGGCGAGTTTGTGAACAATGAAAAGAAAGGTTATAAAGAAATCGCCATTTTCAAGACAGGGGTGACACTGTAACGGCAAGCGCTCATAGCCCGAGTGCACGGAATTACCGTCTGATGTTGACGGGTATTCCACAATAATTCGGACAGAAGAACAAAAGAATAAAAATAGGTAATGTTACCAGAAAAATAAAATTTTTCCTTTTTTGTTCTTTTGTTCTTTTGTTCTTCTGTCCGAATATTTAGATATGCACCAGAATTCCATCCGTTTTTGTATCTTTGCAGCCGATTTACTCAAAACAATCGTTCTTATAAACTCATGATAGAAAGTATGTCCGCAGATACAAATACCTCTCCCAAGCAAAAGGGCGGCTGGTGGTCGCTGAGTCCGTTGGCTGTATTTCTTTGTTTATACCTCATCACATCACTGCTTATAAACGATTTCTATAAAGTGCCGATAACGGTAGCATTTCTGCTGTCGTCCTGCTACGCCATTGCCATTACGCGGGGACTGAAGCTGGAACAACGCATCTATCAGTTCTCCGTCGGCGCCGGTAACAAGAACATATTGCTGATGATATGGATATTTGTCCTTGCCGGAGCGTTTGCACAAAGCGCCAAACAGATGGGAGCTATCGACGCCACTGTAAACCTGACCCTGCATATCCTGCCGGACAACCTGCTGCTGGCGGGTATTTTCATCGCCGCCTGTTTCATCTCCCTATCCATCGGTACAAGCGTGGGAACAATCGTTGCCCTGACTCCGGTAGCGGTGGGACTGGCAGAGAAAACCGGTATCGACCTGCCTTATATGACAGCCATTGTAGTGGGCGGTTCGTTCTTCGGAGACAATCTTTCCTTCATATCCGACACCACCATTGCATCTACCAAAACGCAGGATTGTGTGATGAGGGACAAGTTCAAAATAAATTTCATGATTGTAGTGCCGGCTGCACTGGTTGTACTGGGCATCTATGTAATTCAGGGACTTTCCTTATCCGCCGTTCCGCAGATATACGAGATTGAATGGATAAAGGTAATCCCCTACCTTATCGTACTGGGTACGGCAATAACCGGAGTCAATGTGATGGTGGTTTTGCTACTTGGCATCGTCTCTACGGGAATCATCGGCATTTGCACGGCAACGGGCGTCTTCGACGTCACTCCTGCCGAAAACATGAATGCAAGCACCGCTTTCTTCGATTGGTTCGGCGCTATGGGAACGGGTATCACCGGTATGGGCGAACTTATCATCATCACCCTGTTGGCAGGCGGAATGCTGGAAACAATCCGCTACAACGGCGGTATCGACTTTGTCATCACCCGCCTCACCCGCCACGTCACAGGCAAGCGGGGTGCGGAATTCAGTATAGCCGCACTGGTGAGTGTAGCCAATCTTTGCACCGCCAACAACACCATTGCCATCATCACCACCGGTCCCATCGCCAAAGACATAGCCAAACGCTTTCACCTGGACCGCCGGAAAACAGCAAGCATACTGGATACATTTTCCTGTCTCATTCAGGGCATTATCCCTTACGGCGCACAAATGCTGATAGCCGCAGGACTGGCGGGCATCTCGCCGCTCAGCATCATAGGCAATCTGTACTACCCGTTCTGCATGGGAGCCTGCGCCATACTCGCCATATTAATAAGGTATCCGGGAAGATACTCATAGTTCTTCCCGGACACCGGCTGTATTCCGAACGCCGATCAGTTTATAAAACTATTGTAACGGCTGATTACGTCATTATATTCGGATACTAAATCATTATAACCATCCTCGGTGAACTTTCCGTCGCGCAGTTGCTTGCGGAGTTCTCCCAGAAACTTGTCCACATACTTCAGCAAATTATCGTAGTTCGACATCTCACTCTGGAAATCCGCTTTCTTCTCCAACTTCGAAGCTGCCTCTTTCTTGGCGTTGACAGCATCGTAAGCAGCCTGCAAATCTTCTTTCTTGGCTTCGGGCGAATAGAGTTCCAAAGTCTTCTCTATCTCAAAAATCAAAGCCTTTCCTGCAAGGATATGGTCCTTCAGCGGATTATCCATCAGTGTGGCCTCTTCGGCTTTATCGGCATAGGGAGTAAGCAGGGCATAGATTTGGGAACGAAGTCCGGGAATCTGTTCTGCCAACTCTTTCTCTTCCTTACAGATTTCATTACCTTTGGCATAGTTGTCGTCCTTATAGTCTTCGGCCTTGATGTAGGCGCGGTAAGCATCATAATTGGCATACAGACGCTTGGACACATCGAAGAAACGACGGTAGTACATCTTCAGACTGTCGGCAGCCGAGGACGGGAAGCAATCGCCGGGGTTCAATAAAGCAGTCGTGTCTGTTGCGGAAACCGGCGTGCGGATAACAACGGGCGCTACAAGAGTCTTACCGTTTTTCTGCATATAATCGATAATCTTGGAGATCTCTCCCATGTCCACCATTTTCTTGGTGATGTCGATGCTTGTGTTGTAATAGGATATTACCTCGTTTGCTTCTTCCAATCCATAATCCATGGAAGCGGCATCCTTTCCCTTGCCGCCGCAGGAAGCGAGTAAAAGCAGGGAAACAACTGAAATTGCTGTAATTTTCTTCATTGTTACAAATCTGTTTTTAGTGTTAGTATTAAAAGTTTTCGTCTGCCGGCAAAGACAACATAGGTCCGTTTGTTCCTGATATGTTATCGTTTGTCGGATAAGGCAAAATTACGTGGAAACAATGAAACCGGGAAAAATGAGAGGGGGACAAATAAGAGGATAATACCTATAGGGTTAATTTGTTGAAAAAGTGAAATTTAAGCAGATTACAGCCGGGAACGGCAGGGAGACATTTTAAAGAACAGGACACAATCACATCCGTCTTTCACACAGAAGCGCATTTATGGCACGATAATGAAAATATCAGGCAAACTCTTTGTCAATCAAAAGAAAAAGCGTATCTTTGCGCCCGCTGTTACGAGATAGCAGCATAATTCAAATCATTAACTAAAAACATTTATTTAAATGGCAACAAAAATCAGATTGCAGAGACATGGACGTAAAAGCTATGCTTTCTACTCTATCGTAATTGCAGACGTAAGAGCACCACGTGATGGTAAATTTATTGAGAAGATTGGTACTTACAATCCTAACACCAATCCTGCCACAGTAGATTTGAAGTTCGACCGCGCACTTGACTGGGTATTGAAAGGTGCACAACCTACCGACACTGTTCGCAACATCCTCTCTCGCGAAGGCGTTTACATGAAGAAACACCTTCTTGGCGGTGTAGCAAAAGGCGCATTCGGCGAAGCAGAAGCAGAAGCTAAATTCGAAGCTTGGAAGAACAACAAACAAAGCGGTTTGGCTGCTCTGAAAGCTAAGGAAGAAGAAGCTAAGAAAGCTGAAGCCAAAGCACGTCTGGAAGCTGAAAAGAAAGTAAATGAAGTGAAAGCTAAGGCACTGGCCGAAAAGAAAGCTGCTGAAGAAGCTGCTAAGGCTGCCGCTGAAGCACCTGCAGAAGAAGCAACCGAAGCTCCGGCTGAAGAAGCTCCCGCAGCAGAAGCTGCTGCTGAATAAAAAGCAGAGCTATCCTTGTAAAAAAGGGACAAAAAACATAAAATCCTCATCGGTTATGCCGGTGAGGATTTTTTATTATTATCTTTGCTGCAACAATTTATTTATTTAATGAACAAAGCAATGAAAAAATTAACTTACCTGCTCGCTGCCGCTGCCGTATTCGCAGCTTGTAACAGCGGAAACAAAGGTTACACCGTAACCGGAACAGTAGAAGGCGCTGCCGATGGCGATACCGTTTATCTGCAAACCGCAGAAGGCCGCCAGCTCGTAAAACTCGATTCTGCAGTCATCACCAACGGAACCTTCACCTTCAAAGGAACGCAGGACAGTGCTGTGAACCGCTATATCACGTGCCAACCCTCCGGGAAAGAAGGTGTGCTGATGGACTTCTTCCTCGAAAACGGAGCAATCAACATCAAACTGACTTCCGGCGAAGGCGACTCTGCCACCGGTACAGCCAACAATGATATTTACCAACGCATCCGGGACAAGCAAAACGAACTGAACCAACAGATGAACGCTATCTACCAGTCCATGTCCGACACAGCCCTGACAGACGAACAGCGCGAAGCCAAAGCCAAGCAGATGAATGATCTGGAAGAGCAATATATCGCCACTGCCAAAGAGGGAATCAAACAAAACATCAATAACGCAGTGGGAGTATTCCTGCTCAAGAAGAACCATTATTACATGGATGTGGAAGAACTCGATCCGCTGATGTCGCAAATCCCCGCAGCATACAACAACGACGAAACCATCATCCGCATCAAGGAGAACGTAGAAAAGATGAAAGCCACTGCCGTAGGTCAGAAGTTTACGGACTTTGAAATGCAGACCCCCGAAGGAAAAACGGTAAAACTGTCCGACTATGTGGGTAAGGGCAAAACAGTGCTCGTTGACTTCTGGGCAAGCTGGTGTGGCCCATGCCGTCGCGAAATGCCCAATCTGGTAGAAGCATACGCCAAATACAAGAACAAGAATTTCGAGATTGTAGGCGTTTCCTTAGACCAGAGCGGTGATTCCTGGAAAGAGGCTATCAAGAAACTGAATATTACCTGGCCGCAGATGTCCGACCTGAAATACTGGAACTGCGAAGGCGCCAAGTTGTATGCCGTAAGCAGCATTCCTCACACTGTACTGATTGACGGTGACGGAATCATCCTTGCACGCGGCTTGCACGGAGAAGAATTGCAAGAGAAATTGGCTGAGGTTCTTAAATAAGCAAAGAAAGCCGGCAGAATATAAGACCAACGGAGATGTGTCAAAATACACTTGACGATTTCTTTTAGGCACGGATTACACGGAAAACACGGATCTCACAAATTTTCTTTATTCTTTTTCTGTGAAATCCGTGTTTTCCGTGTAATCCGTGCCTAAAAAAGAAACCCATAGTAAGCGGACTTTAGTTTTGACACACATTCTCTTTTTTTAAGGATGCCGTCCGGGCGGCAAAAAACATTCGGCCGGTTTTTCTTTTCCTTGGTTTATTTGTACTACCTTTACCGTTCTAAAATAAACCGAAAAGAACAATGGAGCAGAACCCCGAATCAGCGCTTGCGTGGCAATTCATCGAAAGCACAGGCACTCATCTTTTTCTGACAGGCAAAGCCGGAACCGGTAAAACTACTTTTTTGCGCAAGCTTAAGCAGGAAAGTCCCAAACGTATGGTAGTCGTTGCGCCCACCGGCATAGCGGCCATCAATGCCGGGGGTGTTACCATCCATTCGTTCTTTCAGATTCCGTTCGCGCCTTATGTGCCCGAAAGCTCGTTCAGTACGAATGGAAAGGCAAGCTACCGCTTCCGTTTCGGTAAGGAGAAAATCAATATCATACGCAGCATGGATCTGCTGGTGATTGATGAAATCAGTATGGTACGCGCCGACCTGCTGGATGCGGTAGATGAAATGCTCCGCCGCTACCGCGACCCCTACAAACCGTTTGGCGGTGTGCAGTTGCTGATGATTGGCGACCTGCAGCAGCTGGCTCCCGTGGTGAAAGACGAGGAATGGCAGATGCTCAGCAAGTACTACGACACTCCCTATTTCTTCTCCAGCCGCGCGCTGAAGCAGACGGAATATTGCACCATCGAGCTTAAAACCGTATACCGGCAGAATGACGGAGACTTCCTGGAACTGCTGAACCGCATCCGTGAGAACCATTGCGACCCGCAGGTGCTGGAAACGCTGAACCGCCGCTATCTCCCCGGCTTCCAGCCTCGGAAAGAGGAAGGATATATCCGTCTGGTCACCCATAACTATCAGGCGCAGCGTATCAACAGCTACGAGCTGGAACAGCTTCCGGGACGTTCCTATGCGTTTCGTGCTACTGTCGAGGGGAAGTTTCCCGAATATTCATACCCCACGGACGAAGTTCTCGAACTGAAAGAAGGCGCTCAGGTGATGTTCGTGAAGAACGACTCCTCCGGCGAGCACCGCTACTACAACGGTATGATTGGTGAGGTAACCTCCGTTTCTGCCGGCAGTATCGAGGTACGTGCCAAAGACAGCGGGGATACTTTCCTGTTGCAGGAAGAGGAGTGGACGAATGCAAAATACGTCTTGGACGAAGACAGCAGGGAGATTGTAGAAGATATTGAAGGTACTTTCCGGCAGTTTCCCCTGAAACTGGCGTGGGCCATTACAATCCACAAGAGTCAGGGGCTTACGTTTGAGCGTGCCATTATCGACGCCAGCGCATCCTTTGCGCATGGGCAGACGTATGTGGCACTGAGCCGTTGCAAGACGCTGGAAGGCCTGGTGCTCAGCGCACCGCTTTCGGCAAAGGCTGTTATCAGCGACCGTGCCGTAGACCGGTTTACGGAAGAAGCCCGCCGGAACGAGCCGGACGAAAACCGCTTCCATTCACTGCAACGTGCCTATTTTCACGGACTGCTGTCGGAACTGTTTGATTTCCTGCCGCTGGCACAAGCGTTGCAGCGCTATGTACGGCTGGTCGATGAACATCTTTATAAACTCTATCCCAAGCAGCTTGCTGCCTACAAAGAGGCGGTGGAGCGTTTCCGCGAAAAGGTGGTAAAAGTGGCGCAGAGATTTGGCATACAGTACAACCGCCTGATTGACGCCGCACAGGATTATGCTGCGGACGAAACCCTGCAGGAGCGGATTGTCGCGGGAGCCGGTTACTTTAAAGATGAAATGGCGCTTTTGTATCCCGTATTGATAGGGCCGCGCGCTCTTGCCACGGATAATAAGGTGCTGAAGAAGCAACTGAATGCAGCCAAAGAGGAACTGAATACTCTTTTCCTGTTGAAAGACGGACTGCTGGCATACATAGCGGAACACGGATTCCGCACAGCCGGGTATTTGAAGCGGAAAGCCATACTGTCTATCGGCGAGCATGCTGTCTCCGGCAAAGAGGACTTGAAGCGGAGAGGCATGCCGGATACGGTGGAGAAGAACATGCAGGACCGCAAGAGGAAAGAAACGGCGGCATCTTCCGTTCAAGTGCCTTCGGACGTACTGCATCCCGAACTATACGACCGCCTGGTGGCTTGGAGAAATACGGAAGCAGCCCGTTTGGGGCTGCCGGTCTACACGGTCATCCAGCAAAAGGCCATCTTGGGCATCAGCAACCTGCTGCCTGCCGATAAGGACATGCTTGTCCGCATCCCTTATTTCGGGAAGAAAGGGGTAGAGAAGTATGGAGACACCATTCTGGAAATAGTATATGCGTACTGCAAGGAGAAAGGATTGGCAGAGCCGGAGCTTATGCTTTAGTTAGGGTCGAACCGCTGTATCTGATTATATCAGTCTGTGATGTTTACGGTTAGAACGGCGTCCGGTTGCCCTGCTGTACTTCGATGCGTATGCCGAATGCACCGTTGGCGGATTTCATTTCAAATGCTCCCTTGAAGTTGTTCTTCTCCCACGGCAATGCCGAACGGTTGGGAACTTTCCAGCCGTCCTTGTCGTACTCGCCGTATGTATTAATACGCATTCCGTTCTTCAGTTTGAAGCTGCCCATTTGCAGGTTCTCCGGCGATGACCAGAAGCCCGTCAGCCCAAACGGATTCATGCTGTAAACGGTGGCGTTGGTGAGCGAGAACACATTTGAAAGCCCCTGCGAGTAGGTCGCGTCCGGGTTGAGACGGAATATCCGGCTGTAGTCTTTGCTTGCATCCGGTATTTCCAACGTAAACCGGGGCAGGCGGGGAGCTTCCATTCTCATGAGGCTCATGTCCAGGAGAAAGCCGTCATAATTCTTCGTTTCGGGTAGGAATGTCCCTTCGGGCGGCGTACCGTCGGGCAGGCTATGGGAGCGTATGCTGTCGCCCTTCGCTTCGGTTTGGGCGTGCAGTGAAACGGCGCTTGCCAGCAGGGCGATGATAAAAAAACAAACTTGTTTCATGATTGGGCACGGTTATTGTTTTCTTCTCAGACAAAGATAATCCTTTCCGTCAATTTTCTGAAACTTCTTTATATTATTTCTCATTCTTTATACTATCAGTTTATAGCCTATCCCCCGCACGTTTACGATGCGTATGCGGTCGTCTTGCGCCAGCTTGTGGCGCAGCTTCGTTATGAATACATGCAGGCTGCGGGAGTTGAAGAAGCTGTCGTCTCCCCAAAGGTCGAGCAGTACATTCTGGGTATTGACCACCTGATTGCGGTTCTCGCAGAGGCGCTTCAGTATTTCCGATTCGCGGTGTGAGAGTTCCATTTCCGTATCGGCGTGCGGAGCAGCATCGGTTCCTGTATACGACAGCCGTTGTGTGACGGGGTTGAACCGGTAATTGCCTATTTCAAAGTCGGTGGCCTCTTTGGGAGCAGGTTCCGTAAAGTTGAAAGCCTTGCCCGCCAGCGCTTTGATACGGATAATCAGTTCCTGCATGCCGAAAGGTTTCTTCAGATAATCGTTGGCGCCGAGTTCAAAGCCCTCTACAACGTCATTGATGGCGGAGCGGGCAGTGAGGAAAAGCACCGGCGTGTGCTTGTCGGTCTGGCGGATGCGGCGTACCATTTCGAAGCCGTCCATACGGGGCATCATGACGTCTGCCACCAGCACATCGGGGCGCAGGTCGAAGAACAGGCGCAGCCCCTCTTCGCCGTCGGCAGCGGTGTGGATAATGAAACTTTGCCCTTCCAGCGTGTCCTTTATAATCATGGCGAGGGTCTCTTCATCCTCAACCAGCAATACTTTTATTTTATCCATGACATCCTTGTCTTTCTTGTTATTCTTGTTTATGTAATATCTGTATTTACTCCGGGGATATATTCCTGTTTCTCCTAAGTAAACTTCCGTTTCCTCCGGGAGAAACTTCCGTTCCCATTAGGGGAAACGACAGTTCCCTTTAAAGGAAACGCGCGTTCCCCTTAAGGGAAACCGGAGTTTCCTCCGGAGGAAACGGGCGGGTACTCCTTTTATCCGTTCGGAAACCTCAGAGTGAACGTGCTTCCTTTGCCCGGTTCGCTCTTTACCGTTACGTTTCCGCCGTGCTTTTCGGTCATGGTCTTGACATAGAACAGACCGAGGCCGTAGCCCTTCACGTTGTGCAGATTGCCGGTGGGAACGCGGTAGAACTTATCGAATATGTGGCTCTGCTTTTCGGGAGCGATACCTGTTCCACGGTCGCTGATGGCGATTTCAACAAACTCTCCTTGTCCGGCAGAGGCGGTTTGCCGGCAACGGATGTTTACGTCTGCTGCTTCGGGCGAGTATTTTATGGCATTGTCAATCAGGTTGCTGATGATGTTGCTGAAGTGCGTACGGTCTGCCGTGAGGGTAAGTCCGGCAGGCTCGATGTCCGTAGAGATATGCACGGGCTTCTCCGCCTTCAATTTATGCTGCTCGATAAGCGGTTCGAGAATGCTTTCCATGGACAGCGGTTCCGGATGCAGGCGGAAGGTCTTGCGGCGTTCCATGCTCATGGAGAGTATCTGCTCGACAAGTCCGCTGAGCCGTTGCAACTGCTCCTGGCAGATGCGCAGATACTTGTCGCGTTGTGCCTTTTCTTCCGCCTGGTTAAAGTTCAGCAGGGCATCGTTGGCGGCATAGGCTACGGCGATAGGGGTTTTCAGTTCGTGGGTGATGTTGTTGGTAAAGTCGCTTTTCATCTCCTCCAGCGTCTTTTGCTGCAAGATGGTGCGGATAAGTATCCAGAACGCGAAGCAGAGGATGATGAGGATAACGAACGAGGTAGTCAGAATGCCCGACATCTGCTTCAGCACCAACGGGGTAACGGGTTCCATCCAAAGGCGGTAGCTCTGATGGGTACTGATGTCGAAAGCGTACTCGTATAGCTTGGCTTCGGGGCTTGGAACGTATCCGGGAGTACCGGCCACGGCAAGCGTGTCTGTAAACGTATGGGGAGATGCTTTGTCGTTTGTATAGATATGCTCCAGGCGATGGGGCAGCGTGATGCCCCGGTCTTTGAGCTGAAAGGTGAGCAGGCTGTCGTATACAAGGACATCAGGGTCGGAAATGACATCCAGGCCGGAGTGCAGGCCGCGCTGGAAATATGTGGCGAGTTCCAGCATGCTGTTCTGGTCGCGCAGAATAACATCCAGCCCGCTGTTTGCCCTCAGTGCGGCCTGGGGCGGAACATCGGTGTCTTTTATGGCGGCTTCCAGCTTCTTTTGGGCTGAATCGGCATTCAGCCATTGAGCCTTGTTCCGGTCTTTGTTCCGTTCTATGAAAAGTACATCGTCGGAGTCCGGGACGGCGATGCCATCACGGGTGATAATAGCCTGTACGGAGGAATTGTCCGAGATACTCATCAAAAGGGTGTCGCTCTTTTGATGAATGACCTGCTGGTCGGAGGTTTCTTCTTTCCGGCCGTTGCGGTCTATGCTGGTGGTGCTGTGTACATAGGTTTTGTTTTGCGTTCCGTCTTTCTCGAATCCGGCGGATACGCTCACTGTCCCATGGTCGGCACTGTCCTTGCGCATCCTTTCCACACGCAGCATCATTTCGTTATAGTCGCTCATGCGCATGGCTTCTATGATGTTGCGTTCCAGGTCGTTGCGCATGGTGCGGTACAGCCCGCCGAGCCAGTAGGCCTGGTAGGAGAAGATACCCGCCAAAGACAGGATAACGAGTATGGCAATGTATTTCAAAGGCAGTTTCATGGTGGTTCCTTGATATTTGTGCAGGCAAAGATAAGGAGTTATGGTGTGCGGTGTATCGTGCGATAAGACTAAATAACACTTCCGGTAACAGTAGATAACACTTGGTAAGCAGGCGATAACACAAAGTCGGGCGGGTAATGCCGTACTTTGCGGTGTGAAAACGAATTAAAACATCAAATACAATAAATTAAAGCATCGAATACGTATGAAACGATTTTATCTGTTATCTGTAATCAGCCTTTTTAGTGCCGGTATCTCCGCCCAGGAAATCACCGGCGGAGAACGTACCCTCAGCGCCGACAGCATCATTACCTCGGATGCCCGCCTGGACAGTATCTACCAAAGCCTGCCCGAAGTGATGATTACCGGCGAACGCCCCGTAGTCAAAGCCTCGCAAGGCAAACTGGTGTATGACTTGCCGCAGCTTATCCGCGACCTGCCCGTGGACAATGCCTACGATGCCGTAAAGGAACTTCCCGGCGTAACCGAGATGAACGGCGGCTTGCAACTGGCAGGGCAGGGTGTCACCGTCATTCTGAACGGAAAAGTGACCACCCTCAGCGTCGAACAGCTTTACACACTGTTGCGGAGTATCCCCGCAAGCCGGATAGAAAAAGCCGAAGTGATGTACAACGCACCCGCCCGCTACCAGGTGCGCGGCGCACTTATCAACGTGCAACTGAAGCAAACCGCGGACGGTCCCTCTTCCTGGCAGGGCGAACTCTACGGCAAATACAATCAGAAGCATTACGAAGGTTTTGAGGAGCGCGCCAGCCTTTTATATAACGGAAATAAATTCTCAACGGATTTTCTTTACTCGCACAAACACGGCCGTACTTACACTACGACGGACAAAGATGCTATGCACGCTTTGGCGGATGGCTCGGTGTACCCGATGGCAACCGATGAGGTACGCCGCGGCCGTTCGCATACGCATAGTTTCCGGGTGGGAGCCGATTATACTATCGCTAAAGACCATCAGTTGAGCTTTGTCTACAACGGTAACTATACAACGTCTCACAACCGGATGAATATCAACGGTTCGCAGCAGTCCGCCACGTTGAGCAACAGTACCGACTGGCTTCACAACGGCCGGCTGGATTATTCTACGCCTTTCGGCATGAAAGCCGGTGTGGAGTTCACTTACTACCGTTCTCCGTCCGACCAGTTGCTGAACAGCCGCCTGCTGGAAAACGACGAGCTTGACTTCTTTACACAGGACTGCCAGCGCATTAACCGCTGGAAAATGTTTCTGGCGCAGGAACACAGCCTGGGCAAGGGCTGGGGACTGAATTACGGTATTGTCTATACCACCGGCATCGACAACAGTTACCAATATTACTACGACCCGGAGACCGGCGAACAGTTGGGAGATGAAAATACAACTTCGTTGGCAGCCGGTGATAATTCCGCCGGTAACTTCACTAATATGAAATCCCGCAAACGGGAAGAGACGCTGAACATCTATGCAGGTTTCAGCAAGAGTTTCGGCGATAAGCTCTCGCTGGATGCCTCGCTGGCTGTGGAGCGTTATAAAACGCCCGTTTGGAACCAGTGGGATTGGTATCCTACCGTCAACCTGAACTATATGCCTGCCCCCGGACATATCCTGCAACTTGCGCTGAGCAGCGATAAGCACTATCCCGACTATTGGGCCGTGCAGGATGCCGTTTCTTATATCGGCGGCGGATATTCCGAGATTCACGGCAACCCTCTGCTGAAACCTGCGCAAAGCTATGAGTTTCAAATGAACTATATCTTAAAGAGCAAGTACATCTTCAGCACCTGGTTCAGCCACACCAAGGACTACTCGGTACAGACGCTTTACCAGTCCTCGCAACGGCTGGTTGAAATCTATAAATACCTGAACTTTGACTACCGCCAACAGTTTGGCATACAGGTATCAGTGCCCTTTAAGGTAAAGAACTGGTTGAATTCCCGCCTGACCTTTATCGGCATCTGGCATCGCGAGAAAGACAGCGACTTTTGGGATATCCCCTTCGACCGCAAACAGTGTTACGGCATCGCCCAAATGAACAACACCTTCACCCTTTCCACCAAGCCCGACCTGAAGCTGACCGTCACCGGATTTGTGCACAGCAAAGCGATTCAGGGAATTTACGACCTGCCTGTTTCCGGCAATGTAAATGCCGCCTTGCGCTATGGCTTTGCCAAGGGAAAAGCCGTCCTGAATCTGTATTGCAACGATATATTCGAGACCGGGCAAATCTCTCCGCGCATCCGCTTCCAGACGCAGAATGTAACCAACCATTACTCTTGTTTCCGCGAGTTGGGCGTATCGTTCACATACAAGTTCGGCGGTTATAAGGAAAAGAAGAGGGAAGGAGTGGATACGTCGCGGTTCAAATGATTGTTTGATAACCAATCCTGTTCGGGTAGTTAAGCTGATACTAAATTCTTTTTCATATACCTGCATTTTCCCTTCTTTTTTGTACTTTTGCAGCTTTCAAAAAAAACAAAGTTGTTATTTAAAGAAAAGACCCTATATATGAAATCGGATATCGAAATAGCACGCAGCATTGAACTAAAGAAAATAAAGCAGGTTGCCGAAAGTGTCGGCATTCCCCGTGAAGAAGTAGAGAATTACGGCCGCTACATTGCCAAGATTCCCGAACACCTGATTGACGAGGAGAAGGTAAAGCAGAGCAACCTGATTCTGGTAACCGCCATTACGGCCACAAAGGCAGGCATTGGCAAAACCACGGTCTCTATCGGCCTGGCATTGGGACTGAACAAGATAGGCAAGAAAGCCATCGTAGCCTTGCGCGAACCCTCGCTGGGCCCGTGCTTCGGCATGAAGGGCGGAGCGGCAGGCGGCGGCTACGCGCAGGTACTTCCTATGGAGAAGATAAATTTACATTTCACAGGAGATTTCCATGCCATCACTTCCGCTCACAATATGATTTCCGCTTTGCTGGATAACTATATCTACCAGCATCAGGCGGACGGATTCGGTCTGAAAGAAATTATCTGGCGGCGTGTGCTCGATGTGAACGACCGCTCCCTGCGCAGCATTGTTACCGGACTTGGACCACGTACCAACGGGGTTACCCTGGAGTCCGGTTTCGACATTACACCTGCATCGGAGATTATGGCAATTCTCTGTCTGGCAAAGGATACGGAAGACCTCCGCAGACGCATCGAGAATATCATACTCGGTTTTGACTATGAGGGCAAGCCGTTTACAGTGAAAGATTTAGGTGTGGCGGGCGCCGTCACCGTACTGCTGAAAGACGCCATCCATCCCAACCTGGTACAGACCACCGAAGGAACAGCCGCTTTTGTGCATGGCGGTCCGTTCGCAAATATAGCGCATGGCTGCAACTCCATTCTCGCTACCAAAATGGCTATGACCTTCGGCGATTACGTAGTGACCGAAGCCGGCTTCGGTGCGGACTTGGGAGCGGAGAAGTTCTATAATATCAAATGCCGCAAAAGCGGTCTGCAACCCAAACTGACCGTTATCGTTGCCACTGCACAGGGATTGAAGATGCACGGCGGTGTCAGCCTCGACCGCATTAAGGAGCCGAACATGGAAGGACTGAAGGAAGGCTTTGGCAATCTTGACAAACACATCCGTAACCTGCGCTATTTCGGGCAGACCGTGGTGGTTGCCTTCAACCGTTTTGCCAGTGATACGGACGAAGAAGTAGAAGCTATCCGCCGTCATTGCGAAGAGGATTTGAAAGTGGGCTTCGCCATTAACAATGCCTTTGCCGAGGGTGGGGAAGGTGCGGTGGATTTGGCTAACCTCGTTGTGGAAACAATCGAAAAGAAGCCATCCGCCCCATTGCAATACACTTACGGGGAAAACGATACCGTACAGCAGAAGATAGAGAAAGTGGCCTGTAACCTTTATGGCGCAAGTGTAGTGACCTACAGCAGCGCTTCACGCAAGATGATGAAGCTTATCGAAGAAATGGGTATTGCACATTATCCCGTCTGCATAGCCAAGACGCAATACTCCTTCTCTGCCGACCCCAAAATATACGGTGCTGTCAATAACTTCGAGTTCCACATTAAGGACATCGTTATCAACAACGGTGCGGAAATGCTCGTTGCCATTGCCGGTGAGATACTCCGTATGCCGGGGCTGCCCAAAGTGCCGCAAGCGGAGCACATCGATATAGTGGACGGCAATATAGAGGGGCTTTCCTGAACCCTCTTTAATAGAGAATTGAAAATTGAGAATAAAAAAATAAGCTGCGCAAGGCCCGTTTGAACTGCGCAGCTTATCTTTTTTACTTTTTATTGTAGAAACTATTATTTCTCAATTTCATAATCAGTAAGCGAACAGCGGATATTCCTTCATCTTGGCATTTACGCGTGCGCGGACATCGGCAATGACCTGTTCGTTTTCTACGTTGGAGAGAACGGTCTCAATCATTTCGGCGATTTCCAGCATCAGGTCTTCTTTGGCGCCGCGGGTTGTGATGGCGGGAGTACCCAGACGGATACCGGAGGTCTGGAATGCGGAACGGGTATCGAACGGAACCATGTTCTTGTTCACGGTGATGTCGGCAGATACCAGTGCCTTTTCGGCTACCTTACCTGTCAGGTCGGGATATTTGCTGCGCAGGTCTACCAGCATGGAGTGGTTGTCCGTACCGCCGGAAACGATGGTAAAGCCACGGTCTATCAGGGCTTGTGCCAGCGTAGCGGCATTCTTCTTCACCTGTTTGGCATATTCTTTCCATTCCGGTTGCAGAATTTCGCCGAAGGCAACGGCTTTCGCAGCGATGACATGTTCCAGCGGGCCGCCCTGAATGCCGGGGAATACGGCAGAGTCGAGCAATTGGGACATCATCTTGATTTCGCCCTTCGGTGTTTTCTTGCCCCAGGGGTTGGGGAAGTCCTTGCCCATCATGATGACACCGCCACGAGGACCGCGCAACGTCTTATGGGTGGTAGAGGTCACGATATGGGCATATTTCACGGGATTATCCAGTTCGCCTGCGGCAATCAGTCCGGCAGGGTGTGCCATGTCTACCATCAGGATAGCACCTATCTTGTCGGCTATTTCGCGCATGCGTTTGTAGTCCCATTCGCGTGAATAGGCAGAACCGCCGCCGATAATCATTTTCGGTTTCTCGCGCAGGGCCACTTCTTCCATCTGGTCGTAGTCCACACGTCCTGTTTCCTTATTGAGGTTGTACTCGCAGGGAGTGTAGATAATGCCGGAAGTATTCACTGACGAACCGTGAGAGAGGTGACCGCCGTGTGCAAGGTTGAGGCCCATGAATTTGTCGCCCGGGTTCAGCACTGCGAGGAATACGGCAGCGTTGGCCTGTGCACCTGAGTGCGGCTGTACGTTTGCCCATTCTGCGCCGAAAATCTGTTTCAGGCGGTCGATGGCAATCTGTTCGCTTTGGTCTACGACTTCGCAACCGCCGTAGTAGCGTTTGCCGGGATAACCTTCTGCATACTTGTTGGTGAGGCAGGAACCCATTGCCTGCATAACCTGATCACTTACGAAGTTCTCTGATGCAATCAGTTCAATACCTTTGAGCTGACGTTGATGCTCTTTTTCGATGATATCGAAAATTAAATCGTCTCTTTTCATTCTTGCTTATTAGATAGGTTTGATAATACTGTATTCTCTTATTAAGCGTACAACGTACAAATTTAGAAGAAATAAATGAATAAACTGTAAGAAAAGTAAGAAATTTCCTGTCAAAAGAACACTCCAAGCGAAAAACTCAGAACATTCTCCCGCCTGTGAAAACGTATCTGGTTGGCAAGAGGCACTTCCTCACCGGCATTTTCGTCATAGACCGGCTTGTAGCTGATACGCTTTGAAATGTTGTGCAGTCCGATGTCGTAGCGGAAATCGAAGAAGATGCGGGAAATCGTTACGGCAACGCCGGCGGTGAGGCTGACGTTCAGCGGATAGAGCTCCTCCTCGATGTCCCGCTGGTCGAAATTCTCGAAAGTGACCTTGCTCTGCCTGTCCCAGATGTAGCGTATTTTCGGTCCGCCGAATACGGCAAGGCTGTAAGGCCCTTCCTTGATGATGTTGTATCCGTAGATTACGGGAATCTCGAAGCTGTGGATAGACGAGGTGATAGAGGCCATTTCGGGTATGCTGCTTTCGGGCGCGTCTTCGGGCAGCGGCTTCTCGAAGGTGATGTTGCAGCGGTTTATCGTGTACGACAGTTCCGGTTGCAGGAAGTGGCGTTTGAAGTTTATCCGCATGAAGAACGAGCCGAAATAACCTATCTTATAGTTATTCTGCACCTCGTCGATGACAGTACCGTTCAGCACTAAATCCGATACGAGGAAGAGCGAAGAGGTAAACCCGCCCTTGATACCGAAGTTCACCCGCCGGTCGTGGCGGTGGGTGTGCTGGGGGTGTTCCGGTTTATCCGTTCCGGGCACAACCGGCAGTTGTCCCCACATAGCTGTGGAGAAGGCCAGCAAACAAACCCCGAAAAGCAACCATCTTCTTCCCATAATCAATTTTTATTTATTACTTTTTCTTCTCTACCGACCAGCCGAATTTCCCGATTTTCTCTCCCAGCCCGTAATAGCCGCCATGTACGTAGACCAGCAGGTTGGATTCTGCCAGCTCCAGTTTTCCGGTTTCCGTATTCAGGTGAGAGGTGTCGGCGCGTACATTCACCACATCGGCAATGAACATGTCGTGCGAGCCGAGGGCAACGATTTCCTTTACCCTGCACTCGATGCACAAGGGAGATTCCTCGATGAGCGGGGCGCTGACAACGGTACTTTTGCCGGGTGTCAGCTTCATTTCCTCGAATTTGTTGTAGTTCTTGCCCGAACGTACGCCGCACCAGTCGGTGGCGCGCGCCATATCCTTGGTTGTCAGGTTAATGACAAACTCCATGTTGCGCTTGATGATGTCGTAGGAGTGACGTTCCGGCCGCACGGAAATGTAGCACATGGGCGGGTTTGTACAAATGGTTCCCGTCCATGCAACGGTCAGTATGTTATATTCTTCCGGGGTGCTTCCGCAGCTCACCAGTACGGCGGGCAGCGGATAAATCATGGTTCCCGGTTTCCAGTCTTCTTTCATCAGATTATCTCTATGTCCTCTCTTGTCTGTTCTTTCTCGCAATAGTGGCATTTGATTACGCAGTTCTCCTTGTCCACCACATGAAACAGGGTAGGCATCGGTTCGTTGTTGGTGATGCACTTGGGATTGGCGCATTTTACGATGCCGCGCAATTCGTCGGGCAGTTTCACTTCACGTTTCTCCACCACTTCGTAGTCGCGGATGATGTTCAGCTTTACGTTGGGGGCAACTACGGCAATGCGGTTTATCTCATCGTCGCAGAAGAACTTATCCGCTATTTTGATGATACCCTTTGTTCCCAGCTTCTTGCTTTTGAGGTTGAAGCCGATAGTAATGTTGTTGTTCATCTGCTCCAGTCCCAGCAATGATACTACTGTAAACAGCTTCTCAGAGGGTATATGGTCGATGACAGTGCCGTTTTCCAATGCGGCCACCTGCAATTCTTGTTTTTTCATGTCTCCTAAATAAAACCAGTAATATACTTCCTTATACTTTACTTAACGTCGTCCAGCGTAATGCCAAGCACATCGCACAGAATGGCTTCGCGTGCATAAAGTCCGTTTTGCGCCTGCTGGAAATAATATGCCTTCGGGTTGTCGTCCACATCGAGGGCTATCTCGTTGACACGGGGCAGCGGATGCAGGATGCGCAGGTTGGGGCGGGTATGTTCCAGCATTTTGTTGCGCAGGATATAGATATTCTTCACGCGTTCGTACTCCATGAGGTCGGTGAAGCGTTCGCGTTGCACACGGGTCATGTAAAGGATGTCCGCATCGGCTATTATCTCTTCCGTAAAGTCGGTGTGCTCCACGAATCTGATGTCGTGTTCGCGGCAGTAAATCTTGTACTCTTCCGGCATTTTCAGTTCTTCGGGAGCGATGAAATGAAAGGTGGGGTTGAAGTGTCGCATGGCCATCAGCAGGGAGTGTACGGTACGGCCGTATTTCAAATCGCCTACCAGGTAGATGTTCAGGTTCTCCAGCGTACCTTGCGTCTTGTAGATGGAGTAGAGGTCGAGCATCGTTTGCGAGGGATGCTGGTTGGCTCCGTCTCCGGCATTGACGATGGGCACTGTGGTTACCTCGCTGGCATAGCGTGCAGCTCCTTCCAGATAGTGGCGCATCACGATGATGTCGGCATAGTTGCTTACCATCTTGATGGTATCTTTCAGTGTCTCGCCTTTGGACGAGCTGGTAGCTTTGGGGTCGCTAAAGCCGATGACACGTGCACCGAGCCGGTTGGCGGCGGTTTCAAAGCTTAAGCGGGTGCGGGTGGACGGCTCGAAAAATAGGGTGGCGACAACTTTACCGTCGAGCAGATGCCTGTTGGGTTTTGCCTCGAACTCTTTCGCCATATTGAGCATATAGAGAATTTTCTCTTTGCTGTGTTCGGCGATAGTGACTAAACTTCTGTTTTCCATATCGTTGATATTCGTTTTACTTTTCGAGAGTGTAAAGTTGCAAAAAAAATATGGGTTATGAAAATCTCCGGGAACTTTTATTCTTTTTCCATTACTTTCGCCGTTGGCAAGCCTGCACGGATTTTGCGCTGTACGGGCTTGGCGGTTTGTGTTTAATTCTCGTTAAAATGAAAAGTCATGTTTAAAATCTGTATTGTATTCAAGATAAGTATCCGGCGCGACGGCGGCTCTCCGTGCCGGAAAAGGAAAAAGGAAGAGTCTCCCGCCGCTACCGGCAGTTTCTCCGGGTTTGTCCGCGGGGAGATTGCGCGCACCCGTCTCATGCACCGCCACAGTACGGCGGACAATTATGCCACTGCGCTCCGTTCGCTCCTTGCGTTTCATGGCAAAAAGGACATCTCCTTTGCCGAGGTGGACAGCAGGCTGGTAGACGCTTACGGGGAATGGCTCCGGAAAAAGGGGATATGCAAGGACACCTTGTCTTGCTACATGCGCTCTTTGCGTGCTGTCTACAACAAGGCGGTGGAGCAGGGGCTTACGGAGCAGAAAGAACCTTTCGTCAATGTGTTTACGGGCATTTCCCGCACCCGGAAACGTTCGATAGAGAAGGCGGACATCAACAAGCTGCGTGCCGTGCAGGTGAAGCCCGGTTCGTTTATGCAACTGGTGCGCGATGTGTTCCTGTTCTGCTTCTATGCCTGCGGCATGCCTTTTGTGGATGTGGCTTTCCTGAAGAAATCGCAGATAAAGGGTGGCATGCTTGTGTATCACCGGCGTAAGACCGACCAGGTGGTGCAAATCAAGCTGGAGCCGTGCATGCAGGAGATAATCAACCGTTACCGGTCGGACGGCAGCGACTATGTGTTTCCTTTTCTTACTTCGCAGGACGAAGATACGGCGTACAGGGAGTACAAACGCAAGTTCTCCTATTATAACAAGACGCTGAAAACTCTGGGAAAGCTGGCGGGGGTAGACAAGCCGCTCTCTTCGTACGTGGCGCGCCACACCTGGGCTACGCTGGCTTTCATGTCCTCGGTGGACATGTCTGTCATAGCGCAGGCGCTCGGACATACCGATGTAAAGACTACCCGGATTTATGTGGAGGATATCGGGAACGGAAAGCAGAATTCTGCCAATAAGAAGCTTTTGAATGAGGTGTTGAGGAAGCGTTCCTCTGTACAAGAGGTACAATAATTTTCAATATATTGAGAATCAACAGTTGCCGCATGTATCCCTTTCGGAAAAGGCTTGGAACAGATATTTCTGCCTTGAAAAAAAGGCGATTCTTTTTTGCTTATTTTATTTAATCTGCATATCTTCGCGGCTGTTATAGTGCTCTATTCCGATTTCTGTGAGTTCTCACTCTTGTACAGAGGTGACCTCTTGTACAGAGGTGGTATAAAAAGGCTATATCCTTATTGATAACCGCATTTTCCTGCCGTATATCCACAAGGCGGGGAGAAGGGGTTGTCTATCTTTTTTTAGCCTAAGTCCGATACATATTTTCTTGCATGGTTCTGCCCGTAGCGGGAGCTTTCCCGGTTGCGGACGGCAGTGGCTGTGCCCCGATTTTTCCTTGATTTTCTTCTTTATTTCATGTATTGTTTACGGTTTTATATTTCTATTCATGTCATCATAGCGTATTCGCCGGACTTATAAGGTTTGCGTGTTCCGCGGCCTGATAACGTTGCATATCCTTTCCGTTGCAATACAGTTTTTTCGTATCGGACTTACATTTTTCCATCATGTGGATTTTAACAGATAATCAAGCCCGATATGGACGATTTTGATGATCAAATCAAGCAAACAACAAAAAATCCCTGGTATGCTGTCCGCACATTCAACTGCCAGGAGTTAAAAATCAGTGATTTTTTAAAAGAGAGAAAGAAAGTGCATTTTGTTCCGATGACCTATGTTGAAAAGGAAAAAGAAGGGAAAACAAGGAAAATGCTTGTCCCGGTAGTTCACAATCTGGTCTTTTTACAGAAAAACGAGAGCCGCAAGGCAACGCTTGCGATGCTTAAGGAGTGCAATGTTCCTTTTAGCGTGCTTTGCGACAAAGAAACAAAGCATCCCTGTGAGATACCCGACAAGCAGATGACCGAGTTCCGCATATTATGCGACCCCGATTTTAAAGACACCTTATATATAACGCACGAAGAGGCCGAAGCGAAACCCGGCAAGAACGTCCGTATCATTCACGGGCCCTTTGCCGGGATAACGGGTAAGCTGCATCGTGCCCGCGGCGGCTACTATCTCATAAAGACGCTTGCCGGTGTAGGAGTGATGATGCGCATTTCCCGCTGGTATTGCGAAGTGACGGAATAGCCGCCTGCCATTCGGGCCGTATAAGCCGGTTGCATGTATTTTAATCTAAAAAAACAGATAATAATGAAAGAAAAACTCCTTTCCCGCATTGCGGAAAGAAAAATCACGGTAGGCGTCGTGGGCTTGGGCTATGTGGGCCTGCCCCTTGCCGTAGAGAAAGCCAAGGCAGGTTTCAGGACTATCGGCTTCGACGTGCAGGAAGAAAAAGTGAAACAGGTGAATGCCGGACACAACTATATCGGCGATGTGGTCGATGCGGAGCTGGCGCAGCTGGTACGGAACGGTACGCTCAGCGCCACTTCCGATTTTTCCTTTATAAAAGATGTGGATTTTGTAGCCATCTGTGTGCCTACGCCTTTGGATGTGCACCAGGAACCGGACATCAGCTATGTGGAGAGTTCGGCGAAATCAATAGCCGGGCATCTGACCGCAGGCACCATCGTGGTGCTGGAGTCCACAACCTATCCCGGCACTACCGAAGAGCTTATAAAGCCGATTCTTGAGAGCGGGTCGGGCTTGAAGTGCGGCAAGGATTTCTATCTGGGCTTTTCGCCCGAACGGGTAGATCCCGGCAACGCGGTTTACAAAACCAAGAACACGCCGAAAGTGGTGGGCGCCGTAGGCAAAGACGCCCAGGACGTGATTGCCGCCATGTACGGAGCTGTGCTGGGCGATAAGGTGCACGTCGTTTCTTCGCCTGCCGTGGCGGAGATGACCAAGATTTTGGAGAACACCTACCGCAACATCAACATTGGGCTGATTAACGAGCTGGCCATCCTGTGCAACCGCATGGGCATCGACCTTTGGGAAGTGATAGAGGCAGCCAAGACCAAGCCTTTCGGCTTCACCGCATTCTATCCCGGACCGGGGCTGGGCGGGCATTGCATTCCCCTGGACCCCTATTATCTCACCTGGAAGGCGCGCGAGTACGGCTTCCATACATCGATGATAGAAGCTTCCATGATGATAAACGACCACATGCCCGAATACACCGTGGAGCGTTGCGGCAAGATACTCAACCGCCACCGCAAGGCATTGAACGGCTCCAGAGTGCTGGTGCTCGGCGTGGCATACAAGCAGGATATAGACGATTACCGCGAGAGTCCCGCCCTGCGTGTCATCGAGGAGCTGGAGAAAACAGGGGCGTCGGTCACCTTCTACGACCCTTACATCCCCGAGTTCCGGTATCACGGCAAATCGCATAAAGGCGAAGCCGCCCTCTCCGCCGGACTGCTGCGGAATACCGACCTTGTGGTTGTGACCGCCGCGCACACCAATGTCGATTACGATTTTGTACAGCGATACGCGCATGCCGTTTTCGACACGAAGAACGTGATGAAGGCGGTTGCTGTGAGAACCAACATCGAAGTGCTTTAGAGCCAGTTTAAATATTCTTCTTATTATATGGATAAAAAAATATGTGTTATCGGCGGCGGCAGGTGGGGAAAGAACCACATCCGCACATTGGCGGGGCTGGGTTGCCTTGCCGCAGTGGTAGAGGCGGATGCCGCCAGGCTGAAAGAGTATACGGAGCTGTATCCCGGAATAAAGGGATATGCGGACATGGACGAAGCCATTGCCTGCGGTTACGACGGATATACGGTTGCGCTTCCTGCGGAACTTCACTATCCGGCAGGCAGGAAACTGCTGGAAAAAGGGCTGAACGTTATGCTGGAAAAGCCGATGACGCTCACCGCCGCGCAGTCTGCCGACCTTGTGGAACTGGCGCAACGCACGGGAGCACGCCTGATGGTGGGGCATGTCCTGCTGTTTCATCCGGCGTACCGTAAGATAAAAGAGGTGATAGACAGCGGCAGGCTGGGCAAGCTTTTCTACCTTTATTCCAACCGGCTGAACCTGGGTACGGTGCGTACGGAAGAAAGCGTGTTTCCCTCGTTCGCGCCCCACGACATTTCGGTGCTGGACTACCTCACGGGCGCTTCGGCATGCAGGATAGAGGCGAAAGGAGCGAAGTTTCTCCAGGACAGGGTGTACGACAGTACGCTGGTGCAACTGGAATATCCCGGCAACGTGCATGCCCACATCTACGTATCCTGGCTTCATCCCTACAAGCAGCAGTTGCTGGTGGTGGCGGGCAGTAAAGGCATGCTTTCCTTCGACGATGCCGCGGACGGGAAGGAAATCCGTTTCTACAACAAGCGGATAGATTTCGAGAACGGCGTTCCCGTTAAAGTGGAAGCTCCGGACGAAATCATCCCTTACGAGAAGAAGATGCCCCTGGAAGAGGAACTGAGGTACTTCGTGGAGCATCTTGACTCCACCATCGGGATAAACAGCGGAGAGGCAGGTTATGAAGTAGTAAAAGTACTGGAAACCGTACAACAAATCATAGAAAGCAATGGACAACAAGAATGACTGTTTCGTTCACCCCAGCAGCTATGTAGACGAGGGTGCAACGGTGGGAAAAGGAACTAAAATATGGCATTTCTCGCATATTCAGAAGGGAGCGGTTATCGGAGAGAACTGTTCGCTGGGGCAGAACGTGAACATAGCGAATAATGTAAAGGTGGGCAACGGCGTGCGCATCCAGAACAACGTGTCGGTTTACGAAGGCGTGGAGCTGGAGGACAACGTATTCTGCGGCCCTTCCTGCGTGTTTACCAACGTCGTTACTCCACGGGCGCATTTCCCCGTACACGGCGTATATGCCAAGACCCTAATTAAAGAGGGTGCTTCGTTGGGAGCCAACTCCACCGTGGTCTGCGGGCATACGGTAGGCAGGAGCGCGCTCATCGCCGCGGGCGCCGTAGTAACAAAAGACGTACAGGACTATGCGCTTATGGCGGGAGTCCCGGCACGCCGCATAGGCTGGGTATGTGAGTGCGGCGCACGCTTGGATGCTTCGCTTGCATGTTCGTGCGGCAGAAAGTACAAGGAGGAAAACGGCAACCTGCTTGCCGTACCGTCGGCGGATTTTTGATAGGTTTCAAGTCCCCGATTCTCATACCAGAATTATTTACGATAAAACAGGTTTATATCATGCAATTCAGAGATTTAAGGAAACAGTACAGCGTACTGAAGCAAGACATAGACGCCGCCATGATGGAAGTAGCGGCAGCAAGCGCCTTTATCATGGGCCGACCCGTGAAAGAGCTCGAAGCCGGGCTGGCGGAGTATGTAGGAGTGAAACACTGCATTTCGTGCGGCAACGGTACGGACGCGCTCACCCTCGCCCTGAAAGTATGGAACATCGGTGCGGGAGATGCCGTATTCGTGCCCGACTTCACTTTCTTTTCCTCGGCAGAGGTCATCTCGCTGGAAGGGGCCACGCCCGTTTTTGTGGATGTGGATGGCGATACGTTCAATATGGACGCCTCGGATTTGGAACGGAAGATAGCCCGTACCATAGAGGAAGGCAGGCTGACGCCCAAGGTCATCATTACCGTCGATTTGTTCGGCCTTCCCGCCAACTATCCCGCTATCCGTAAGATAGCCGATGCCCACCGGCTTTTCATCCTCGAGGACGGTGCGCAGGGGTTCGGAGGCAGGTATAGACGAAATAATCAGGGAACAGCATCTGCAAGGAAGAATCAGAGCTACACACGACTACATGGAGGCTGTGAGAGAAAGTGATATTTCTTTCGTGTGCGTAGGTACTCCTTCTACGAATAACGGACATTTGAACTTAAATTATATTTATCAGACCGCCGAAGAGATAGGAGAGGCATTGAAGGAGAAAAACGGTTTTCATATTATCGTCATCAGATCGACCGTATTTCCCGGTACGAATAAAGCAGTGGGTAAGATAATAGAGGATATGTCCGGAAAGACGCGGAATGTGCACTTTGCCGTTGTATCTAATCCGGAGTTCCTGAGAGAGGGAACGGCTGTAAATGATTACATGAATCCGCCACTGACGGTAATAGGTACGGACTGTGAAAAGGCACGGGATATTATGACGGAACTGTATGCACCGATGGGTGCACCCATTGAGACGGTTTCTATAGAAGTGGCGGAAATGATTAAGTATGTAAACAATTCCTATCATGCTCTCAAAGTGACTTTTGCCAATGAAATAGGAAGGGTGTGCAAGGCATACGGCATTGATTCGCACGAAGTGATGCGTATTTTCTGCATGGACAAACAGCTTAATATTTCCCCTTATTATTTTAAACCGGGATTTGCGTATGGCGGCAGTTGCCTGCCTAAAGACCTGAAAGCCCTGAAAACAATGGCGCATGACCTGTATGTGGAAACGCCGGTTCTGAATGCCATAGAAAGCAGCAACCAGCACCACATGGAAAACGCCATTGAGTGGATTCAGGCAGTAGGACATAAGAAAATCGGTGTATTGGGATTGAGTTTCAAGGCAGGAACGGATGATATGAGAAACAGCCCTATTATACATGTGATAGAAGCATTGTATGGTAAGGGGTATGAAATAAGGATATATGACAGAAGTGTTTCTTTGGCACGGCTGATAGGAAAGAATAAAAGCGTGATTGAAGAGAAGTTGCCGCATTTGAACTGTATGTTGCAGGATGATATGGACTCTTTGCTGGATTGGGCGGAAACGATTATCATTAGCAACAATGACGAGATTTTCAAATCGGTAAGGGTCAGAGATGGACAGGCGGTAATTGATTTGGTCAGGATAAAGGAGCTGGAGAAAGAAAATGGTTACAGGGGAATCTGCTGGTAGGAGCAGGAAGAGTGTATGGTTTGATATTTGCCATACTCCGCAATATAATTTCTATAAGAATTTCATCATCCGTCTGGCAGAAGAAGGGCATGTTGTGTATCTCACCGTATTGGACAGAGGGAAAATGCCTTTGATTGTTCGGAAAGAACTGGCTGCGTATCCTGCAATAAAGATTTATGTGATAGGCAGGCACAGACTTGCAAAATGGTCGGCTATCGTAGATGCCAATTTGATACGGATTGTCAAACTGTTTTTATGGTCATTGGATAAGCGGATAGATATAGCTTATTCCAATGCTTTCTTAAGCAGTGTCATAGGTAGAGTGAGAGGCTTTCATTCCTACACTTTTGATGATGACCCGCAGACTTTTGATTTCAGGCCCAAAATATGGTTTTCGAAAATATCTCATTACTGCCTTTACGAACTGCCGCCCGGTTATGTCTTGTCTTCTAAGGTAAAAGTGTTGCCGGCCCTTAAGGAATGGGCATATCTGGCACCGAATGTGTTTACACCCGACAGAATATTCCTGGATAAATATAAACTGCATCCCAAAGAGTATTTCTTTGTGAGGGAGGTGTCGGTAGGTACGGTTAACTATACGGGACAGCATGTGGGTGCTGTTATGGGTATTGCTTCGAAAATACCTCATGGTAGGAAAGTGTTGCTTTCTTTGGAAGATAAATCCACGAAAGAGAGGTATCCTGAAGATTGGATTCTGCTGGAAGAGCCGGTCGAGGGCATCCATTCTCTTATTTATTATAGTTGTGCTTTGATATCTTCGGGAGACAGCATGGCGCGTGAGGCTGCTTTATTGGGAGTGCCGTCGTATTATTTAGGAATCAGATATGATATGCCGGCAAATCGTGCTGCATCAAGGCTGGGAATTTTGCATAACCGGAAAAGCATGGATTTTGAGGAATGGATAGGCCGCTTTAAAGCAAAACAGGATTATGCCGGAGAGCAGGAGAGAGCCAGGGATACCATCAATCATTTATTTATAGATGTAAATGAGTACATGTATTCGTTTGTGGATGAACTTGATAACAGAAAAAGCAATAATGGATTTCACTCTTAAAACTTACCGGTCTCTTTTATCCGCACTGAGGCGGGCAGGTTATACCTTCCGAACATTTGAAGAATTCTTATCAGTTCCTGCTGACGGTAAAGTAGTGATATTGCGGCATGATATCGATAAAAGACCGGAGAATGCCTTACGGTTGGCACAGATAGAACATGCCTCGGGCGTGAAGGCTTCTTACTACATCAGGGTAGTAAAGGGTACTTGGAATGAAGAAATAATAGAACAAATAGTAGCTTTGGGACATGAAATGTCTTATCATTACGAAGACCTGACGATTACCAAAGGCAACTACGAAAAGGCTTTTGAACATTTCAAGGTACATTTGGCCGAAATACGCCGTTTTTATCCGGCCAAGACTGTTTGCATGCACGGAAGTCCGCTCAGCAGGTGGGATAACCGGAAACTGTGGGAGAAATATAATTATAGAGAAGCGGGGATTATCGGAGAACCGTATTTTGATGTGGATTATACGAAAGTACTCTATATCACAGATACGGGGCGGGCATGGAATAAGACAGGTGCGAGTGTAAGGGATAAAGTAGAAGGCGGCTTGGAACTGAAAGTCAAAAATACCCGCCGACTGATTACTTTAATCGGTAATGACGAGCTTCCTGAAAAGCTGATTATCAATACCCATCCGCAACGTTGGTTTGATTTTGGTTGGGGATGGATGAATGAATTTATTTGTCAGCATATAAAGAACGCAGTTAAAAAAGCACTTGTGGCTTTTATGCACTAATCTAAAAAAACAATCGATAAAATAATATGATAAAGAACATGAAGAAGTATGGATACATAGCCTTTGTACTATGTGTCCTGGCGGGTTGTGCGTCGCAAAAACAGATTTCGTACCTGCAAGATGTGCCGGATGACTATCGGCAAAAGATAACCCAGGATTATGACCTCAGGATTCATCCGGATGATTTGCTTTCCATTATGGTGAACAGTAAAGACCCCGAACTGGCACAGATGTTCAATCTGCCGATGGTAAGTTATCAGATAGCTAACAGCAATACAGGATATGCAGGAGGACAGAACCGGGTATTGGGGTATCTGGTGGACAAAGAGGGAAATATCGACTTTCCGCAGTTGGGAGTTATCAAAGTACAGGGAATGACACGTGCAGAACTGACAAAATATATCAAAAGCCAGTTGATAGAAAAGGGACTGGTAAAAGATCCCATCGTAACTATCCAGTTCCTGAACTTCAAAGTATCGGTATTGGGGGAGGTGAACCGGCCGGGAACATTCGAGATAACCAGCGACCGCATCACCTTGCTGGACGCATTGAGCCTTGCTGGCGACCTGACCATTTACGGGCAGCGCGAGAATATAAAGGTTGTCCGGGAAGAAAACGGAGAGCGGGTAGTGGTTTCGCTGGACTTGCGGAACAAAGATTTATTGTCGTCTCCTTATTATTATCTGCAACAGAATGACGTAGTGTACGTAGAACCCAATAAGGTAAAGGCAGGACAACGGGAGATAAACCAAAACAGAACCATAGGTACGTTTGCTTCCATACTATCGGTAATGGTATCCTTGGCCGTGCTTATATTCAAATAAAAAACAGTAAAGAAAAAGTTTATGGGAAAAGACAGGTTTGAAGATTTGGACTTCATAGATTTTAATGACAGCCGCCGGCAGGAGGGCACGGTGATTGCCGATATGCTGTCGGCAGTGTATCGCAACCGGAAATGGTTCATCCTCTCCGTAGCGGTGTGTGTCCTGATAGGTTTTCTGTATCTGAAAAGTTCTCCGAAGATATTTTTGCGTACCGCTACGGTATTGGTGAAGGATGAGCAAAAAGGCGGGGGTGTCAATGGTGCGGCTGCTTTTCAGGATTTGTTTTCGTTAGGCGGCAGCACGGTAGATAACGAAGTGGGTATCTTTAAAAGTAAGCGGCTGATGCGGACGGTAGTCGAAATACTGCATCTGGATATAAGTTATAAGGAGTGGGACGGGCTGAGAAAGAAGGAACTCTATACGTCCACGCCGTTTGCCGTTACCTTCCTTGATGCAACTCCTTCACAACAGATAAGCCTTACTGTTACGATGTCGGACAATGGAAAGGTGACGCTGGCGGATATGACCCTGCAAAATGAAGAGGAAGAAGAGGAATTTGACGAAATCCTGACCGTGCAGCCGGGAGATACGGTGAATACTCCGGTGGGAAAAATGGTGGTGGCATCGACACTGTTTACGGACGAAAACAGCATAGGCAAGACGGTCTACGTGACGAAGGGAAATATGAAAGAAGTAGCGGAGTCATATAACAAGGCTTTGAATGTAGGGGTGGCAAACAAGCAGTCGTCACTGATAGCCCTGAGCATCGAGGACGAGAATGTGCAGCGGGCGGAAGATTTACTGAATACACTGATTGAGGTTTATAAGAACGATGCCATCGAGGATAAAAACAGGATTGTGATAAATACCGCCAGATTTATCGGCGAGCGGTTGGAGATAATCGAAGCCGACCTGGCTGCCGTGGATGCGGAAATTGAGAATTATAAGAAAAAGAACAGACTGACGGATATTGCTTCGGAAAGCGCCTTGTATCTGCAAAGTTCGAGCATGCTTGATACGGAAGGGTTAAGCGTGGAAAATCAGCTTAATATGGCGCAATATATGAAGGAATACTTGCAGGATAACTCGAAGACGACAGAGCCTGTCCCTGCAAGTATCGGGATAGATGATATGGGAGTGCAGAACCTGATTATGGAGTACAACACGGTGCTGACGCGCAGGAACAAGCTGATAGCCAACAGTAGTGCCAATAATCCGCTCGTGCGTGACCTGAACGGTACGCTGATGTCCATGCGCCTGTCTATCGCAAAAGCTGTGGATAACCTGATAGCAAGTCTGGAGATACAGGTGGCGAATATGAAGAACAAGGAGCGGGAGAACAGCAATAAGATAGCATTCGTGCCTACTCAGTTGAAGTATGTGGTAAGCATAGAACGGCAACAGAAGATAAAGGAAGAACTGTATCTGTTTCTGTTGAATAAAAAAGAGGAAAATGAGCTCCAGCTTTCCATTACGGAGAGCAATTGCCGCATCATAGATCCGGCAGAAGGTGTGGACTTGCCGGTAGCACCCAAGAAGGTGCAGGTAGCGCTGATTGCTTTGCTGGCGGGGATTATGCTGCCTGCCTTGTGGATTTATATCCGCTCGCTGCTCAATACCAGCGTGCATACGAAGAAAGAACTGAAAGCGGGTGTGAACATTCCTTTCTTGGGAGAAGTGCCGCTTGAAAAGAATAAGCATGAGAAAGATATCGTGGTACAGGAAGGCAGCAGGGAAAGCATTTGTGAGGCCTTCAAAATAGTGCGCGATAATCTGGACTTTATGGATACGGAAAAGAAAACGGTGGGAAAGGTAGTGCTGGTGACTTCGGCAAATCCTGATTCCGGAAAAACCTTTATTACGCTTAATCTGGGCATGAGCATGGCGCTGGCGAATGTAAAGGTAGTGATTCTCGACCTTGACCTGCGGAAAGGTTCTTTGAGCAAAAGCGTAGGGATAGGTATGAAAAAGACCGGTGTATCGAACTACCTGAGCGGCAAGGTGGATGATGTGAAAGAACTGGTGCAGGTGTGTGGAGATGATAACAGGCTGCATATCATTACATCGGGAGCGCTGCCGCCCAATCCTGCGGAATTGCTGAAGAGCGGCAGACTCGACCGGCTGCTGGAGGAGCTGAAAAAGAATTATGATTATATCTTATTGGATAACCCGCCTTATGGTGTTGTGGTGGATACGCAGTTGTGCGGACGGTTGGCGGACCAGACGGTGTATGTAGTCCGCTCGGGCTTGTTCGACAAGCGGATGTTACCGGAGTTGCAGGAACTGTATGATTCGGGAAAGATGAAGAATATGAGTATTCTGCTGAACGGAATAGATTATGTAAAGACAGGTTATGGGTATGGCTACGGGTATGGTTACGGCAATTACGGGAACGATGAAAACCGGAAGAACAAGAAGCCGCTGTACAAAAGGATATTTGGAATTTAAACGCTATGGGTATGTTTTTCTTACGACATAAAACAAAGTTGGCGGATACCGGTTTCTTCAGGGATTTTGTGGATAGTCACAGCCATATCCTTCCGGGTGTGGACGACGGCATAAGGACGATAGAGGAATCCTTGACAGTGTTGGCGTACTTCGAATCGCTCGGAGTGAAGAAGGTGAGGCTGACGCCTCATGTGATGAATGGTGTGGAACACTGGGAAGATGTGTTGCAGGCTTTCGATACGTTGCGCAAGCGTTATACCGGAGAAACCGTGCTTGAACTGGGGGCTGAATATATGTTGGACTCCGGCTTCGGGGAGAGGCTGGAGAAGGGATTGCAGCCTTTGTATGGGGATTGTGTGTTGGTAGAGACGTCTTATTTTTCTCCACCAAACAATCTGGACGAGCTGTTGTACGATGTATCGCTTGCCGGATATACGCCGGTGATTGCGCATCCCGAACGTTATCTTTATATGAGGTACGGTGATTATTGCGAATTAAAGGACAAGGGCTATCTGTTGCAGCTGAACTTGCTTTCGCTTTCCGGTTATTATGGAAAACAGGTGATGAAAAATGCTGAAACATTGCTGGAAAAAGGTATGTACGATATGGTAGGGACGGATTTGCATAATCTGGAAACTTTCGGAAAATGGATAGGAAATGTGAGGCTGACGGATAAGCTGGCGAGGAAAATAATGTCTCTTCGCTGACTGTCAAAGCCCGCAATGAGTTAGGAAGCTCCGGAGACCTGTGCTTTTGCAGGTTTCCGGAGCTTCTGCCGTTTTTGGGGTATTTAGAGTTTTCTATTAAAATTGTGAGAGTTGTTTTGATATATTTCCGTATCTTTGCCCCATTATTGAATATTGAACCAACGAATTTTAGGAACCGGACATGATAAAGAAAGTCGTAAAAGTCCTTTGGATTTTCATCGCGCTGATAACATTGACATGCGTTGTTATTTTCTTCTCGATAGCAAAAGGCTGGATTGGCTATATGCCCCCTGTGGAAGATTTGGAAAATCCCAATTATAAATTTGCAACGGAAATATTCTCGGAAGACGGGAAAGTTCTGGGAACTTATTCTTATAGCAAGGAGAATCGCGTGTTTGTGGGATACAATGATTTGTCGCCCCATATTATCAATGCGCTGATTGCAACGGAAGACGTACGCTTTGCCGAACATTCGGGGATTGATGCCATCGCGCTGTTCCGTGCCGTGGTGAAGCGTGGTATTCTGATGCAGAAGAATGCAGGCGGCGGCAGTACAATCAGCCAGCAGCTTTCCAAGCAACTTTATTCGCCAAGCGCCGACAACATAGTGGAACGTCTGTTCCAAAAGCCCATCGAGTGGGTTATAGCCGTGAAGCTGGAACGCTATTATACCAAAGAGGAAATTCTTACGATGTATCTCAATAAGTTCGACTTCCTGAATAATGCGGTGGGTATAAAGACTGCCGCCTATACCTATTTCGGTTGCGAACCGAAGGATTTGAAAATTGAGGAAGCCGCCACACTGGTGGGTATGTGCAAGAATCCTTCCCTTTATAATCCGGTACGTTATAACGAACGTTCGCGCGGACGCCGCAATGTGGTGCTCGACCAGATGCGCAAGGCCGGATATATCACCGTTGAGGAACGGGATTCGTTGCAGGCATTGCCATTGAAGCTGTCCTATCATCGCGTAGACCATAACGAAGGTCTTGCAACGTATTTCCGTGAATACCTGCGTGGTGTGCTGAATGCCAAGAAGCCCGATAAATCGGACTATCGCGGCTGGCAGATGCAGAAGTATTACGAGGATTCGCTCGACTGGGAAACAAACCCTCTGTTCGGCTGGTGCGAAAAGAATACGAAGAAGGACGGAAGCAAATATAATCTTTATACGGACGGGTTGAAAATCTATACTACAATAGACTCCCGCATGCAGAAATATGCAGAGGATGCCGTGACCGAGCATCTGAAAGAATTGCAGGGCTACTTCTTCAAAGAGAAGAAAGGTGCGAAGAAAGCGCCTTATACTTTCCGTTTGACGCAAGAACAGGTAGACGAAATTCTGGACCGTGCCATGAGACTGTCCGACCGCTACCGCATCATGAAGAGAACCGGAGCTTCCGAAGCGGAAATCAGGAAAGCGTTCGATACGCCCGAACAAATGTCTGTATTCAGTTGGAGCGGTGAGAAAGATACTGTAATGACTCCGATGGATTCCATACGTTATTATAAGTTCTTCCTGCGTGCCGGCTTCATGTCGATGGATCCGCGTAACGGTCATGTAAAAGCGTATGTAGGCGGCCCGAACCATCACTACTTTAAATATGACATGGCAATGGTGGGACGTCGCCAAATCGGTTCTACCATGAAACCGTATGTGTATTCGCTGGCTATGGAGAACGGTTTTTCTCCTTGCGACCAGGCTCGTCATGTGGAATATACATTGATAGACGAAAACGGAAAACCCTGGACACCGCGCAATGCCAATAAAAAACGTTATGGTGACATGGTGACGGTGAAGTGGGGATTGGCCAATTCGGACAACTGGATCACAGCATACCTGATGAGCAAACTGAACCCGTATGAGTTGAAGCGGTTGGTGCACAGCTTCGGTGTGCGCAACCGTGAGATTGTGCCTTCGGTGTCTCTCTGTCTCGGTCCTTGCGAAGTCTCCGTAGGAGAGATGGTAAGCGCCTATACCGCATTCCCGAACAAGGGTATTCGTGTTGCGCCGCTGTTTGTAACCCGTATTGAGGATAACGACGGTAATGTGCTGGCTACATTCTCGCCGGAAATGCAGGAAGTAATCAGCGCATCCAGTGCCTATAAGATGCTGGTAATGCTGCGTGCAGTTGTCAATGAAGGTACGGGCGGACGTGTCCGCCGTCTGGGCGTAAAAGCCGATATGGGTGGCAAGACCGGTACGACCAACTATAATGCCGACGGCTGGTTCATGGGCTTTACGCCTTCGCTGGTGTCCGGCTGCTGGGTGGGCGGTGAAGACCGTGATATTCACTTCGATACGATGTTGCACGGACAAGGCGCTTCCATGGCATTGCCTATCTGGGCGAAGTATATGGTAAAAGTGCTTGGCGACAAGTCTTTGGGGTATGATGAAAACGAAACGTTCCAGCTGCCTGAAGGTTTTGACCCCTGCAAGGACAGCGGATATGAGGATGAGGATGCGGAACCGGCATCGGAAATGGGACTGGACGATTTGTTTAATTAAGAATTGGGAAATGGTGTACACAATCTGCATCGGCAGTAACGTGAACAGGAAAGAGAATTTGGCGTTGGCACGCAAGAAGCTGTCCGAACTTTTTCCGAATATCCGTTTTTCTGCAGAAGCGGACACAGAGCCGTTGTTTTTCCGGCGGCAGGCGTTGTTTGCCAATCAGGTGGCGCGTTTCACGTCCGATTCTGATGCGGATGAAATCATACTCCATTTGAAGGATATAGAACGGGAAGCCGGAAGGACTCCCGAAGAAAAGAAACAGGAGATTGTACGTCTTGATATAGACTTGCTGTCTTGTGACAGCAGGGTGTATAAACCCGAAGATTTAAAGCGGGACTATATCATCCGCGGACTGAAAGAATTGAATGATGGAAAGTCTGAGGCGACAAATGCCATTGAAACGTTTCTTTATAATAATGTGGTAATTTAAGTTTTAAAGATATGAAATTCCTGGGAATAATTCCTGCCCGTTACGCATCTACGCGTTTCCCTGCCAAACCTTTGGCTTTGTTGGGCGGAAAGACCGTTATTCAACGGGTATATGAACAAGTGGCCGGTGTTTTGGATGATGCTTATGTAGCTACCGACGACGAGCGCATTGAAGCTGCCGTAAAAGCATTCGGCGGAAAAGTTGTAATGACGTCCGTGCATCATAAAAGCGGTACAGACCGTTGTTATGAGGCTTGTACCAAAGTAGGGGAAGGCTTTGATGTGGTGGTAAACATTCAGGGCGATGAACCTTTTATACAGCCGTCTCAACTGGAGACCGTAAAGGCCTGTTTTGACGATCCGTCCACACAGATTGCCACTTTAGTAAAACCCTTTACTGCAGATAACGGTTTTGAGGCATTGGAGAACGTAAACTCTCCCAAAGTAGTGCTCAACAAGAACATGAATGCTCTTTATTTCAGCCGTTCTATCATTCCGTACCAACGTAATGCGGAGAAGCGGGAGTGGCTGAAAAACCATACATATTACAAGCATATCGGATTATATGCCTATCGGGTGGAAGTGTTGAAAGAGATAACCTCGCTTCCGCAGTCTTCTCTTGAACTGGCGGAGTCGCTGGAACAGTTGCGCTGGCTGGAAAACGGTTATACCATTAAAGCCGGTATTACCGAAGTGGAGACAATCGGTATTGATACACCGCAGGATTTGGAACATGCGGAACGTTTCCTGCAAGCACGAAACGCTCAATGAATATCGGTTCGGGGATGCTTTTGGACAGGACCATTCAGCCTAAGGTGAGGGACATTGAGCACTTGGCCGTACAGATGCCCCAACGGTGCACTATGCCCAATGGTGTGTCTTTGAATGTGCTTGACTCTGGCGATAATGAAGTCGTGCGCATAGACCTGCTGATGGAAGGCGGGCGCTGGCAACAGTCGCAACCGTTACAGGCTTTGTTTACGAACCGTATGCTGCGCGAAGGGACGCTTCGGTACAGTGCGGGGGAAATAGCGGAGAAGTTGGACTATTACGGTGCCTGGCTGGAGTTGTCCAGCGCATCGGAATATGCGTATGTTACTCTTTATTCGCTGAACAAATATTTGCCTCAGACATTGGAAATACTGGAATCCATCGTAAAAGAGCCTGTGTTTCCGGAGAAGGAGCTGGGTGTTATAATAGAAAATAATATCCAGCAGTTCATGGTCAACTCGTCCAAAGTGGATTTTCTGGCGCATCGGGCGCTGATGAAAGCTGTATATGGTGAGGTGCATCCTTGCGGACGGCTGGTGCAGAAAGAGGATTATGGCAGGATAAATCCTGCTGTACTCAGAGAGTTTTACGACCGGCATTATCATTCCCGGAACTGTACGATTTACGTTTCCGGAAAGGTGGGCGATGATTGTGTACGGCGGATAGAAGATATGTTTGGTAAGGAAGTGTTCGGCAAAGACTTCCGCAAACCGGAAAGGCGGGAGTTTATTCCGGTTTCTTCCATGGATAAACGGATTTTTGTAGAACATGCGGATGCCATGCAGAGTGCGGTTCGCATGGGGATGCTTTCTTTGGAACGCCATCATCCCGATTATTTGAAGACCAGAGTGATGGTAACGCTGTTTGGCGGATATTTCGGAAGCCGTCTGATGTCCAATATCCGTGAAGAAAAGGGATATACCTATGGTATTTCTGCAGGTATCGTTTCTTGTCCGGGACCGGAAATGCTGGTTATCAATACGGAAACGGCAAACGAGTTTGTGGAGCCTCTTATCCGGGAGGTTTACCATGAAATAGATTGCTTGCAGAATGATCTGGTGCCGGAAGAAGAATTGGCAATGGTAAAGAATTATATGCTGGGCGAAATGTGCCGCAGTTATGAATCGGCATTCTCACTGGCAGATGCGTGGATGTTCGTTCAGGTTTCGGGTTTTGGCGATACACACTTTGAAGATGCTCTGAACGCAGTCAGAGATATTACTCCTGAAGATATACGCGAACTTGCCGGAAAGCATTTGTGCAAAGAGAAATTAAAAGAAGTCATATCCGGCAAAAAAATGTCATAAAAAGCGGGAACCGCCTCGTGGTTTTGGCAGATTAATCGTATCTTTGTCAAAACCCTAATTAAGTAACTTGTAATCCAAGATGAAATATCTATATACTGCAATTTTTCTGTTATACTTGTCACAGGGCAGTGTCGCAGCCCAGGAAAAAGGCGGCTTCTTCGATAAAATAAAGGGAACTTTCTCGTCGGAAATAAAAATAGGGACGCATACGTTTAAGGATGGTTCCGTATATACCGGTGAGATGAAAGGACGCAAACCCAACGGAAAGGGAAAGACGGTATTTAAAAACGGTGATGTCTATGAAGGCGAGTACGTTAAAGGAAAGCGTGAAGGGTATGGAATTTACACTTTTCCCGACGGTGAAAAGTATGACGGCCAGTGGTTTCAAGACCAACAGCACGGCAGAGGTATCTATTATTTTATGAATAATAACCGTTATGACGGTATGTGGTATCAGGATTACCAGCATGGCAAAGGTACTATGTGCTACTATAACGGAGACCTTTATGAAGGCGATTGGATAAATGACAAGCGTGAAGGTCAGGGTACTTACGTTTGGAAGAACGGTTCCAAATACATCGGTTCGTGGAAAGACGATAAGAAAAACGGTGAAGGCACGTTAGTCTGGAATGACGGTTGCAAATACGACGGTCAATGGAAGAATGATGTGCGTGATGGCAAAGGTACGTTTGAATATGCCAATGGTGATAAGTATGTGGGTGATTGGAAAGAGGATATGCAGCATGGCAAGGGCATTTACTTCTTTCATACGGGCGACCGTTACGAAGGTTCTTATGTGCAGGGTGAACGTACCGGTGAAGGTATTTACTATCATGCCAGCGGCAATAAATATGTAGGAAACTTCAAGAACGGTATGCAGGACGGACACGGTACGTTTACATGGGCGAACGGTGCTGTATATGACGGACAATGGAAAGACAACCAGCGCAATGGCTATGGCGTTTACAAATGGAACGTCGGTGACTCCTACGAAGGCGAATGGAAAGATAATAAATTCAACGGTCAGGGAACTCTGATTCTTACCGACGGTACAAAATACAAAGGCGGTTTTGTAAATGGTCTGGAAGAGGGGAGTGGCGTGCAGGAAGATAAGAACGGAAACCGCTATGAAGGTTTCTTCAAACAAGGCAAAAAAGACGGTCCGTTTGTGGAAACGGATAAAAATGGAAAGCTGGTGCGGAAAGGAACCTATAAAATGGGAAGGTTGAGTAATTGAAATCAGGGAATGAAAAGGGGCATTCGGTAAAATGTCCCTAAAAAATAGAGGAAGGTGTGTCGTAATGCACGATGCACCTTCTTTCTTGTTTATCACCGATATAAA
>ERZ773243.755-NODE-755-length-42372-cov-6.283196_pt1 | contig 42372 bp, 48 predicted proteins | sample MGYA00580520_ERZ773243 | MGnify/ENA primary metagenome ERZ773243 (study PRJEB29015, sample SAMEA2737747) | human gut metagenome | biome: human gut; feature: human-associated habitat; material: faeces | place: China | collected 2012 ... | reverse complement strand
CTTGGGGAGATTTCTATATAACAACACTTTCTACGTATAATGGACCTGCAAATCTGAAAAATGCATTAATACATTCAGATAACATATATTTTGCTAAGGCTGCTTTAAAAATAGGAGGCAAAAATCTAATAAATTCACTAAAAAATATAGGGTTTGGACAACAAATAGAGTTTCCACAAACAATAAGCAAGTCTTCATACTCAAACAGTGAAAGCTTTACAAACGAAACACAACTTGCAAATTCCGGATATGGTCAAGGAGAAGTCTTAGTAAACCCAATACATATGGCAATGATGTACTCAGCATTTGTAAATGAAGGCAACATGATAATGCCATACTTGGAGTATAAAGAGAATGCAAGTTCACAAACGGCTAAATACTACAAGGAAAATGCATTTTCAAAAGAAGCTGCAAACGAAGTAAGAGACGGCTTAATACAAGTTGTAGAAAATCCGAGTGGAACAGCACATACAGCAAAAATTGAAGGAAAAACAATAGCAGGAAAAACAGGAACTGCAGAGTTAAAAGCATCAAAAGATGGAGAGGCAGATGTTTTAGGATGGTTTGATTGTTTTACAACAGATTCAAATGATAATCAATTATTAATAATTAGTATGGTTGAAAATGGAAGAAGTTTAGGTGGAAGCCATTATTTAATAAAAAAAATAAAAACTTTATTTTAATATAAATGATTTGCTTGAAATTTAAAATTATATGTGCTAAAATACAACATGTCTTAACATTAGATATCCCTTTAAGACATGTCCGAAAACAAACACAACAAATAATTATTGGAGGGAATGATGAACATTAATCAGATTGAATGGTGTTCGTATACTGAAGGAAATCCTGATTATGTACAAGAAATTGAATTTTTGGAATGGCAAAGTGATCCTGAGGGAAAATTTTGCAAATCAGATGTATGTAAGCTATTTCAAAGTATTACATTTGCATATTCTAAGGTTTTGGAATATATTGCAAGTATTAGCTTTGAAGAAGCACATGAACGAATGCAATCTGAAAATTATGCAAATTTTTTCGAAAAGCTTGAAGAAGTGTTTAAAGAAGTTCCTTTTAGGAATGGAATTACCTATTCGAAACTTGAAGAGATTATGAGTGTAATTAAAATTCCTAAAATTTGTAAATAACATAATTTAGAATTTTTGAGAGTCCTTGAAGAAAGTACAATATATTTTCTTCAGGGATATTTTTTGAAAAAAAAGCAATTTATATAATTGACAAATTATTTCAATAACGATATAATAGATAGGTTGGCAAAAAAGCCAGTAAGAGAAAAAGAAAGAGGGAGAAAAATGGAACAAGAAGAAAACATACTAGGAAAAGAAAAAATAGGAAAATTAATTAGAAAATTTTCAATACCTTGTATAATATCAATGTTGGTAAACTCATTATATAATATAGTTGACCAAATATTTATTGGACAAGGTGTTGGATATTTAGGAAATGGAGCAACAAATGTAGTATTCCCACTAGTAATGATAGGATTAGCATTTTCATTAATGTTTGGAGATGGAGCATCAGCATATTTAAGTTTAAAACTTGGAGAGAAAAAGAAAAAAGAAGCAGAAACAGGAATTGGTAATGGAATAATGTTATCAACAATTGTTTCAATATTATTTTGTGCAATAACATTAATATTTTTACCTCAATTTTTAAAAATATTCGGATGTACAGAAAATCTAAAAAGTTATGCAATGGCTTATGGAAGTATAATAGCAATAGGATTTCCTTTTTCAATGATAGGAACAACATTAAACTCAATAATTAGAGCAGATGGAAGTCCAAAATATTCAATGTTTAGCATGGTTTCAGGAGCTATATTAAATACAATATTAGATCCAATATTTATATTTGTATTTCACAAAGGTGTTGAAGGAGCAGCAATAGCAACAGTAATTAGTCAAATATTAACATTTATATTAAATGTTGCTTATGTAAAAAAATTCAAATCAATAAAATTAACAAAAGAATCTTTAAAATTAAAAGTAAATGTATGCAAGAAAATTGTGATGCTTGGAATCAGTAGTTTTATAACACAAATGAGTATAGTATGTGTTATGACAGCTGAAAATAATTTACTTGGAAAATATGGAGCAGACAGTAAATATGGTGCAGAAATTCCTATTACAGTATTAGGAATTGTAATGAAAATAAATCAAATATTAAATAGTATAATAATAGGAATTGCAGCAGGAAGTCAACCAATATTAGGATATAATTATGGTGCCAAGAAATATGATAGAGTAAAGAAAACTTTAAAAATTGTATTAGGTTCAAGCGTTGTTATAAGTGCAATAGCATTCATATTATTCCAAACAATACCAGATAAATTAATATTAATATTTGGTAGTGGTGATGAAAATTATATGGAATTTGCATGTTTGGCATTTAGAACATATTTATTACTTTGCATATTTAATGGTGTTCAAATACCATCAGGAATATTCTTCCAAGCAATTGGAAAGAGTACAAAAAGTGCAATATTATCACTTTCAAGACAAATTGTTATATTAATACCATCAATGATAATATTAAGTCATATATATGGAATAATGGGAGTATTAAGTGCAGGTCCTGTTGCTGATGGATTAGCATTTATATTAGCAGTTGTTTTATTAGTAAAAGAAACAAGAAGCTTAAAAGAAGGAGATTCTACTGAAGAAAAAATATCTAATATCAAAACAATTGAAGAAAAAAATACAAGTACACCAGTTATAATCACAATTGCAAGAGAATATGGATCTGGTGGAAGATATATAGGAAAACTTGTTGCTGAAAAACTTGGAATAAAATTATATGATAAGAATATTATAGAAAACATGGCAGAAGATACAGGGTTATCTGAAGAATATATTGAAGAAAATGAGCAAAAAAGAAATGTTCTAGATGTATTTAATAATGGATATTATGTAGGATTAAACAATGCAGATGAATTATTTATTAAAGAATCAGAATTTATAAAGAAAGTTGCTAGTGAAGAATCATGCATAATAGTTGGAAGATGTGCAGACTTTATTTTGAAAGATAATAAAAATACAATAAAAATCTTTATAAACAATTCAATGGAAAATAAAGTTAAAAGAGCAACAGAATTTTATCATATGAATAAAGAAAAGGCAGAAAAAGAAATCTCTAGAATAAATAAATTAAGAGCAAATCATTATAAATATTATACAGAAAAAGATTGGAAAGAACCATCAAATTATGATATTTGTATTAATAGTGATGCAATTGGAATTGATAATGCTGTTAATTTGATATGTGATATGGTAAAAAATTTGATAAAATAAGCAGTTGAAAACTGCTTATTTTTATGATATAATTCAAGCATTAAACTTATAATTTCCTTTAAAAGGAAATTATATAACAAATCCTATTAACAAATGTTTAAGGAGGCAAAATTATGAAAAGGTTATTTGATTTCTTAATGCGGAAATACTATTTTGGCTTGAAATGGTATGCCTCATCTGGAATTGAAGAAGAACTTATTGCACAAGTATTTTATATTCAAGCATTAATCTGTGGTTTAAGAATTTTGTATCAAATTGATCCTCAAAAAATCTTAGGATATATAACATTTACAATATTCCACATTTTGAGTATGTATATATTAGGATATTTAAGTTCTTTGTGGGAATTAGACCCTAAAGAAGAAATTTTTACTAATACATATAGAACTGTAAATATAGTATTGGCAATAGGAGCAATTCTTGCTAAAGTACCATGTTATATATTACTGATTGTTGGAGCTACAATATGTGGATTTGTATCATTTATATTAATGGAAAAAATTGATGATTTTGAAAACACATTGGTTACATGGAAAAACAGATATGCACACACATTATTAGTAAGAATTTTTGATAAAATTCCATATAAGCCAATAGCACTTATTGATTTTCTATCAATGATATTTGCTATAATTGCAATAAATACACTTCCGATTAGTATAATTTATCGTTTCATTATTAGTATTATATATGGACTTTCTATTCCATTTATTGTTGTAATGGCTGATGATGGAATGAGTTTCTATGAAGCTATGTTGTAAAAAAATTGAATAATCTAAAAACAAGTGAGAGCATTGCTTTCACTTGTTTTGTAAAATTAAAGGGGTAATTAATTATATGAAAAAAAGAATATTTACTGGAAATTATGAAGAATGTAAAATTGGAAACTTAATTTCAATTTCAGGTGATAGAGGAAAAAGTATTGGATTTACAGGAAAATCAATACCACAATTAGCACCAAAAAGAAAGTTTTGGGAAATATGGCATAATAACATAGGGAAAATACCAGAAGAACAAAATAACAGATATTATATAGAAGAATATTATAAACAAGTATTATCCCAAATAGATATAGAAGAAGTATTAAAAGATGAGAAAGATCCGATTTTATTGTGTTATGAAAAAGAAGGACAATTCTGTCATAGACATGTTTTAGCTGAATTTGTTAATTTGAAATATGGAATATATGTTCCAGATATTTCAATAAGTGAAGGTTTAGAAATAATTGAACATAAAAAGCCAGAATATATAAGAGAAATATTACAAAAACTTATGGAAAAAGAAGTTGAAAGATAAACAATTTTCAATAAAACTTCAATATTCAAATATTAAAATAAGAATGGTGATAAAATGAAAATATTAATAATAGAAGACGAATACAGTTTAGCAGATGCAATAGCAGAAGTACTAAAAAAAGAAAACTTTACAACAAATATAATAACAGATGGAGAAGAAGGAGAAAACGAAGCATTAACAAATGTATATGATTTAATACTTTTAGACATAATGTTGCCCAATAAAGATGGTTTCAAAATATTAAATGATTTAAGGAAAGAAAAAGTAGATACACCAATTATAATCTTAACAGCAAAATCAGAAATAAATGACAAATTAAATGGACTAGAAAATGGTGCAGATGATTATATAACAAAACCATTTCATATTAAAGAACTAGTAGCAAGAGTAAAAGTAGTATTAAAAAGAAAAGTAAATATTGAAAATACAGATATTTTAGAATATGATGATTTAAAATTAGATATAAGAACTGGAAAAATGAGTGCAAATGGTAATGAAATATCAATAAACGGAAAAGAACTAGATTTACTAGAAACACTATTGTTAAATAAAACACAAATAGTTAATAGAGAAATCTTAGCAAATAAAATTTGGGGATATGATAGTGAGACTGAATATAATAATGTAGAAGTATATATGTCATTTTTAAGAAAAAAATTAAAACTTATAAAATCTAATGTAAAGATTAAAGCTATTAGAGGAATTGGATATAAATTGGAGGCAGAAAATGATAAAAAAATTAAGTAAAAGAATATGTTGGATTATCACAATAGCTTTAAGTATAATTGTTGTTGGAATAATACTATTATTCACGATTTTAAATTACAGAAATACAATAAACACAGCAACAATAATGATGGACAGATTTACAAATAGAGATATAAAAAAGAATGTAGATGGAAATAAGAAAATTGAAGTAGATAAGCCCACTATCGAAGGTGTTTATTATGTACAAATAGAAGACTCACATGTTATCTCAAATTCAAATATAGTTCAAGACAAAACAATAGAAGAATATGCATTAAAAGTAAGTAAAAAACATAATGAAAGTGGAATCATAGGAAATTACATTTATAAAGTAAGAAGAATAAAAGAAAATCAAACAAATGTAATGTTAATAGAAAATGAAGAAGCAATTTCACATTCACAAAAGATAATAATAACAGCAATTATAATCTCAGGAGTATCATTAATAATCATATATATAATAGCAAAAAAAATATCGAAATTTATAGTACAACCTGTAGAAGAAACATTTGAAAAACAAAAACAATTTATATCAGATGCATCACATGAACTAAAAACACCACTTGCAGTAATAGAAGCAAATGCAGATGTATTAGAAGGTGAAGTTGGTAAAAATAAATGGATGGATTACATTCAAAATGAAATACAAAGTATGGATAAATTAATAAACGAATTATTATTACTTACTAAAATTGAAAATGTTGATAATATACAAGAAAGAAAAATATTTGATGTTTCAAAAGAAACAGAAATGACAATTTCAATGTTTGAAAGTATGGCCTATGAGAGAAATGTAAAATTAAGCAGTAAAATTCAAGAAAACATTATGGTAAATGGAAATAAAGAAGACATAGAACATATATTATCAACATTAATAGATAATGCAATAAAACATACAGAATCAGGAAATGAAGTTATTGTTGAATTATCTAAAGAAAAGAATGAATTAATAATTCAGGTAAAAAACGAAGGAAAAGAAATACCAGAAAAAGAAAGAGAAAAAATATTTGAAAGATTTTATCGTATAGATAAGTCAAGAAATAGAAATGAAAAAAGATATGGTTTAGGTCTTGCAATAGCAAAATCAACTGTGAAAAAATATAATGGAAATATTAAAGTATTATATAAAGATGGATTTACAATCTTTAAAGTTAATTTACAAATTTAATAAATTGAGTTTTTAATAAACTTATATTAGTATAAGAGAAAGCATCTAAATGTTAGAAAAAATTTTCTACATTAAGATGTTTTTTTTCAATAATTCTTCAATCTTCATTTATTATATTAAAACAAGATTAAGGAGCAAGGCAAAATAAAGCTTCAAAAGAAAGGAATGTGAAAAATGTATATTTTAAAAAACAGTTTAATTTCAATCGCAAGAAACAAAGGAAGGAATATCTTAATAGGTATAATTATTTTAGTTATAGCATGTGCATCAACAGTAACATTGGCAATAAGAAACACAGCAAATAACCTTGTAAAAGATTATGAAGAATCACATGACATAACAGGAACGATTTCATTTGATAGGGGACAATTATCAAATAACTTTAAAGGTGGAGAAGATGCACAAAAAAGTAATATAGAAGCATTTAACAATATAGAATCAATTACTTTAGATGATGTAAAAAATTATGGAGATAGCGAATATTTAAAAGGATATTATTATTTATATGCAACATCTTTAAATAGTGATACTTTAACAAAAGCAACAGACTCTTTTGAATATGAAGTTGAAGATAGAGAAACAACAACAACTTCTACAAGTACAACAACAGGAGGAAATGGTAACGGAATTGGAAGAGGACCAGGAGGCGGAGAAGATAGACATACAATAACAAATAATAATACAACAACAATAATCACAAAATCAAAAGAAAAATTTGAAAGTTCAAAAAATTTAACAGGCGATTTTGAATTAGATGGATATTCTTCTTATGATGCAATGACAGAATTTGTAAATGGAACATATCAAATAACAGACGGAGAAATTATATCAGATTTTGAAAGTCAAGAATGTGTTATAAGTTCAGAACTTGCAACATTAAATGAAATAACAGTTGGTCAAACAATAACATTAAAAAATCCAAATACAGAAGCAACTTATGAATTTGTTGTAAAAGGAATTTATAAAGACAATTCAGATTCAAATGATTCATCAAGTATGTATTCAAAATCAGCAAATAAAATAATAACAGGAAGTAAAGTAATAGAAAATTTAGTTGTAGATGATAGTACATTAGTAACAACAATTACACCAACATTTATTTTAAAAGATAAAGATTCAGTAGAAAAATTTACAACAGAAATAAAAGAAAAAGGTTTAAGTGAATATTACACATTAAATACAAATGTAGAAGAATTAGAAAGTGCAACAAAATCTATAGAAAATGTAAAAACATTTGCAACAACATTTTTATTAATAATGTTAGCAATATCAGCAGTAGTACTATTTGTAATAAATATGATAAACATTAGAGAAAGAAAATATGAAATTGGAGTATTTAGAACAATTGGTGTAAGTAAATTCAAATTAACACTTCAATTTGCATTAGAAATTTTAATAGTAAGTGTTGTAATGTTAGGAATTGGAGCTGTGTGGGGATCATTTTTGGCTAAACCTATTGGAAATATGTTATTAGAAAATGAAATACAATCTGTTCAAGAAGAAACAGAACAAATATCAAATAATTTTGGTAAAGGTGGACCAATGGATATGAATTTTGGAGGAACAGTTAATGTTCAAACAATAGATACAATTAATGCAGTTGTTGATATTACAGTTGTGGCACAATTATTAGGAATAGAATTAGCATTAATGTTAGTAAGTAGTTTGGCATCAATGATAAGTATTCAAAGATTTTCACCACTAACTATATTGAAAGAGAGGTCATAATTTATGAGTATATTAAAATTAGAAAATGTTGGGTACAGATATAAAGATGCTCCAAAAGATAGTTATGTTTTCAAAAATGTTAATTATGAGTTTGAACAAGGAAAAATGTATGCAATAAAAGGAAAGAGTGGAAGCGGAAAAACAACATTATTATCACTTATTACTGGATTAGAGAAATGTACAGCTGGAAAGGTTTTATATGATGGAAAAGATTTAAAGAAAATGAATTTAGACACATATAGAAATACAGATATTGGAATTGTATTTCAAAGCTATAATTTATTACCAAGTTTAACAGCAATAGAAAACATTGTTCTTTCAATGGATATAAGTAAAGTTAAAGTAAATAATAAAAAAGAAAAGGCTTTAAGTTTAATGAAAAGTGTTGGGTTATCAGAAAATCAAGCAAAAAGAAAAATATTAAAATTATCAGGTGGAGAACAACAGAGAATAGCGATTGCAAGAAGTTTATCATATAATCCTAAAATAATTATTGCAGATGAGCCAACGGGAAATTTGGATAAAGATACAGAAAATGATATTTTAAATATTTTTGAACATCTTGCTAAAGATGAAAATAAATGTATTATAATTGTAACACATTCACAAAATGTTTGTGATAGAGCAGATATTGTTTATGAATTGAAAAAATAGATTTTAAAATAGGTAATTCATTTTGAATTATCTATTTTTTGTACATAATTTTAATAAAAACTATTGACTTTGAGTAGGCTCAAAGTGATATTAAATATTATATAATATTGAAAAATGAGGAGGAATACAAACAGCAGGTAGAGAGAACTTAGGTGATTTAGCACCAAAATTTGCAGAATTAAATGATGATGTATTATTTGGAGAAGTATGGTTGCGAATATTTTCCAAATGAATTTCAGGTAATACATAGAGATATTAGACCTAATAATATTATTGTTAATAGAAAGAAAATATAAAAGCGAAGAAATATTTAAAAATTTATTGTCATATTATGTGCAAAGTGATTTTCCGAGAAAGCTTATTAATAAAGTTGATAATGAAGTTTTAATTAAATTTATCGATGATAGAATTAGATGCTTGGACTTTTGTGAAAAGGCTATATAATTATATTTGAAAGATGAATCTTTAAATTAAAATAGTATTATTTAAAGCATGAATAAAAACACAATTTTGACAATGTTATGTAAATATGATATAATAATTCATATTTTTGTTATACTCTTTTTGCACCTTATAGATGTACAACTGAATTATAAAATAATTATTTTTGAGGAAAATTAAGTAAAGGTGTGCAAAATATAGAATAGGAGAAAGGCTAATGAAAAAACGGTATTTTTTTAGCATAATAGCGATCGTTGTCATATTATTACTTGTTGGGTGTTCTTCTGAAATAAAGGACACAAACGATTATGAAAGTTCTTTACCAGAAGATTATTCTTCTTTAATTGAAGAAGCAACCACAGTAAATGTAAAAGAAAGATTTGTATCTTTAACGAAAACATATGATGTGTATGTAGATGGAAAGGAGATTGGAAGTGTATCTGGTGAATATGTAAATATTACAGGTGATATATTCACTCTTACAGATGCAAATGGAAACGAAATTGCTAAAGAAAAGCAAATAAAACGTTGGGGAGTAAGACTAAATAGGTTAGCTAATTTGATGGATCAAGATGGAAATACAACTGGATATATAGGAGAAGAATATTTTACAGATTTCTTTTCTTTGAGTAAGTATAATTTCCATATTTATGATTCAAACAAGAACGAACTGGGATATACTCAAGAAGAAATTATGTCATTATATTATGAATTTAATGTATATAATGCTTTAACTGGTGAAATTTTGTTTAACATTAGCAAACAGCCTGATATGGTAGATTCTTATAAAATTGTCAAAAAACAAGATTCAGATATTTCAATGAAAGATATTATTTTCTTAACTTGTATAATAGATGCTATAGAAGATTCTATAGATGATGAAGAATGAAAACTATTCTAAAAAGTGCACATTGTCAGATGAGTGTGTAGACTCATTTGGTATAACTTAAAAAAATAGCAAGTCAAACAACACCATATTTATGGTATATATTTAGCTTGCTATTTTTATTATGAGGTTATATCAATAATTAGTTGCTATTTTTTATTGACAATAAAGAAACAAATATGTCAGAAGAATATATAAAAAATATTTCAGAAAAAGGAAATGCTATTATTGTTGGTAGAGGAGCTAATAGCATTTTAAAAGAATATAATCCAATAAATATTTTTGTGTATGCAAATATGGAATCAAAGATAAATCGTTGTAAACAAAAAGCAGATTCAGAAGAAAATTTAACAGATAAAGAAATTGGTTTGGAGAAAAAGAAAGTGGAAATTAATTTATCAGAACATTTTACATATAAAAAATTAATAAAATTTACATTGCCAACAATAATAATGATGGTATTTACATCTATATATGGTGTTGTAGATGGAATATTTGTTTCAAATGTAGTTGGAAACAATGCATTTGCATCTATAAATTTAATAATGCCTGCAATTATGATAATAGGAACAATAGGTTTTATGATAGGAACAGGTGGTAGTGCGATTATTTCAAAAACATTAGGAGAAGGAAACAAAGACGAAGCAAATAAACAATTTTCGATGCTAATATATCTAGAAATAATATTAGGGGGAATATTTACTATAATTGTAATAGCATTATTAAGACCAATCGCAAAATTGCTTGGAGCAACAGAAGAAATGATGAGCAATTGTTTAACTTATGGTAGAATACTTTTAATTGGAATGACAGCATTTATTTTACAAAATAGTTTTCAGTCATTTATGATTGTAGCAGAAAAGCCTAGATTTGGGCTTGGTATATCAATTGCAGCAGGAATTACAAATATGGTATTAGATTTTCTATTTATATATGTATTTAGATTAGGCGTTGCAGGTACAGCAATAGCAACAATTACAAGTCAAACGGTAGGAGCTATTATTCCATTAATATATTTTTCAAGAAAAAATGATACAATGTTAAAATTAGGAAAAACAAAATTTGAATTATCTACAACAATAAAAACTTGTACAAATTGATCATCAGAAATGGTAACAAATCTTTCTATGTCACTTGTAAATATATTATTTAATATGCAAGTAATGAAAATTGCAGGAGCAAATGGAGTATCTGCTTATGGAATAATAATGTATGTTGGATTCTTATTTGTAGGAACTTATATGGGATATTCTGTAGGAACAGCTCCTATAATAGGATACCATTATGGAGCTGGAAATAAAGATGAATTAAAAAGTTTATTAAGTAAAAGTTTAAAATTGTTGGGAATAATTGCTATTATAATGACAGGTTTAGCAGAAATTTTAGCAAAACCACTAGCTAGTATATTTGTAAGCTATGATAAAGAATTATTGGAAATAACTATTTGATAAACAAAGTTTGTAAATAATTAAAATTTGGATTGACAAAAAAATAAAAACTCAGTATAATAAATATAGGAAATGACAAATCCACAAACGTGGTTTTGCCGAATAGATATAAAAACTCACATCTAAATCGCCAAATTTACAGATGTGAGCTTTCTTTTATTTATGTAGTTGCTTATCAACCCAGTTCTTGTAAAGAACTGCAGCTAAGGCAACGTTTAATGTTAAAGATAACATAAATGATATTATAAAAAATAATATTACTTTAACCATAAACATCACCACCTCTCTTACGATGATTCGTATAATTGGTGGCAAAACCACATCTGCTTATTATCATTTCCTATGTGAACTAGTATAGCATACAATTAAGAACAAATCAATACAAAAAGAACAAACTTTCGTAAAAATATTGTTTGACAAATGTAAAAGAAGCAAATACAACCTTAATTTAGGTAATATTTGCTTCTTTTGGCTATATAGTATGATACTTACTTTTTATCGTTACTGTCTTCATTTTCCTTATGAACAATCCAACGTTCAGTTTGGGGAACAGGTACTTGTGTATAACCATAACCACCATGATCAAAACAATGGCAATGATTTTCAAAAATATCTTTTTCTTTAAGAACACGATAGAAAGGCTCATGATAGTCTGATCTTTTGTGAAGTACTCTTGCGAAGCCAGGATTAGTGAGTTTCATAACATATACCTCCATTTTTTTAATGAGTGCTACAAACGAATAATAATATATTATATATCATATAAAAAATATAATGTCAAACTTATCAAAAAATTCCTTGACAAACAAAAAAATATATAATAAAATATGAACAAAAGTTTTATAAAAAGAGAAGTGAAAAAAATGGAAAAAGAAATTATTTTTGTAACACATAATACAGGAAAAATAAAATCAGCTGAAAAATATTTTAAAAATTTAAAATTCAATACATTTAACTATGAATTAGATGAGCCTAGAAGTGATGATATAAAGGAAATAGCAACAGCAAAAGTAAAACAAGCGTATGAAATAGTAAAAAGACCATGTATAGCATTAGATACAGATTTTAGAATTGATGAATTAAATGGATTTCCAAGAGCGTTTGTAAATTTTTCATTAGAAACAGTAGGAATACAAGGAATTTTAAAATTAATGGAAGATAAGAGTAATAGAAAATGTGCATTTAATGAATGTTTAGCATATCATGACGGAAAAGAAATACATTATTTCTATGGAAAACATCCAGGAAACCTATCAAAACAAATTCAAGGAAAAGATAGAAAAGAAAAATGGTCTGACTTATGGTATATTTTTAAACCTGAAGGTTTTGAGAAAACATTAGCAGAAATGGATGAAAAAGAAAGAGAGAACAGAAAAGATGTAGATGGCTCTTATTCTGCTATGGAAAAATTTGCGGAATGGTATCAAAAAAAGGTATAGCATTATGATAAAAAGATGTAGATGGTGTAATTTAAATAATCCAAAATATATAGAATATCATGATAAAGAATGGTGTAAGCCAAATTTTAATGAACAATATTTATATGAAATGTTAATATTAGAATCATTTCAAGCTGGTTTATCATGGGAATGTGTATTAAACAAAAGAGATGATTTTATAAAAGCATTTGATAATTTTAATATAGATAAAATTTGTAATTATAAAGAAGATAAAATACAAGAATTGTTGCAAAATGAGAAGATAATAAGAAATAAACTAAAAATAAATGCTACTATAAATAATAGTAAAATCTTTAAGAAAATTCAGCAAGAATATGGAACATTTTATAATTATTTGAAAACATTTACACAAGAACAAATTATATATGAAACAGATAAAACAACAAACCAATTATCAGATGTGTTATCTAAAGACTTACAGAAAAGAGGAATGAAATTTGTAGGAAGTACAATTATATATTCTTATTTACAAGCAATAGGTGTTATATATTCACATGATAAAGATTGCTTTTTATACAAAGAAAATTAATGAAAAACAGATGAACTTTTTTACAATTATCTGTTTTTTTGCGTTATTAAGAAGAAATTAATAAACAATTACCAAAAAATGTGTTATAATAAATCATTGGAGAGAAATACATTTGTGTAACAATGAAGGGAAGAAATATAATGGAAACAATAAAAGGTCTAACACATGAAGAAGTAGAAGAAAAAATAAAACAGGGAAAATCAAATAAAGTAAAAATAAAAACAAACGAAAGTATTTTAAAAATATTAAGAAAAAATATATTTACATACTTTAATTTTATCTTTTTAATATTAACTATATTACTTATCACATCACATTCATATAGAAATTTAACATTTTTAGGTATTATAATAACAAATATTTTAATAGGAATTATTCAACAAATTAGGTCAAAAATCACTTTAGACAAATTATCATTATTAGACAAAAACAAATATACAGTAATTAGAGATGGAAAAGAAGAAGAGATAGATTCAGATAATTTGGTTGAAGGAGATTTTATAATTTTAGAAGCTGGAAAACAAATTCCAGCAGATGCAGAAGTAGTTTCAGGAAAAATATATGTAAATGAATCATTATTAACAGGAGAACAAAATGAAATTGAAAAAAGCATAAATTCTAATCTTATGTCTGGAAGTTTTGTTATATCTGGAAGAGCAGTGGTAAAACTTACTAATGTAGGTGATGAATCTTTTTCTGCTAAAATAATGAAAGAATCTAAAAAAATAAAAGAAACAAAATCAGAGATGATTTCAGCAATTGACAATATTGTTAAATTTGCAGGAATAATAATAATTCCTATTGGAATATTATTATTTATTGGATCTTATGGTGTAAATGGCTGTAGTTATGAGGAAAGTGTAAATTCAATGGTTTCAGCATTATTAGGAATGATTCCAGAAGGATTATACTTATTAACAACTGTGGCATTAGCTTTAAGTTCAATGAGACTTGCACAAAATAAGATACTTCTTCATGATATGAAAAGTATTGAAAGTTTAGCAAGAGTTGATGTTTTATGTGTTGATAAGACTGGAACAATTACAAATAATACTATGAAAGTTCTAGATATATTTGATAAAAATGGAAATAGTCTTATAGATAAAAAAGAAGATTTAAAAATTTTAGCAAAATATATAAATACAATTGAAGATAAAAACATAACAATTGATGCTATAAAAGAACAATTATATGGAATTTCTACAGAAAAATTATCTAATATAGAAAAAGAAAATTTTAATTCAAAAAATAAATTTTCTTTTATAAAAATAGATGAAAATGTAACATATAAACTTGGAGCACCAGAAATATTATTAAATAAAGAATATGAAGAATTAGTTAATAAGAGAACAAAAAATGGCGAAAGATTAATTGCTTTTGTTGAACTAAAAAATGATGAAACAATTCCTATTTTATTTATAAGTTTGAAAAATGAAATAAGAAAAAATGCAAAAGAAATTTTCGAATTTTTTGATAATAGAAATGTTCAAATTAGAGTTATTTCTGGAGATAATCCAATAACTGTATCATCAATTGCAAAACAAGCAGGAATTAAAGGATATGAAAAATATATTGATTGTAGAGAATTAAAGAATTATGCAGATATACAAAAAGCAGTAAAAAAATATATTGTTTTTGGTAGAGTTAATCCAGAACAAAAAAGACAAATAATTAAAGCTTTAAAGGAACAAGGATTAAAAGTTGCTATGACAGGTGATGGAGTAAATGATATTTTAGCAATGAAAGAAGCGGACTGTTCAATTGCTATTGGATCTGGATCAGATGCAGCAAGAGGAACAGCACAAGTTGTATTACTTGATTCGGATTTTGGAAAAATGAGAAATATTGTTTATGAAGGAAGAAAAAATATTAATAATATAACAAGGTCTGCATCATTATTTACTTATAAAAATATATTTTCATTATTACTTTCTATATATTCAATAATTTTTGCAATGCAATATCCATTAGAACCAAATCAAGTATCTTTAGGTAGTGCATTTACAATAGGTATTCCAGCATTTTTATTAACATTTGAAGAAAATCAAAAGAAACAACAAAATGGAAATTTTATGAGAAAAGTATTTACAAATTCACTTCCTGCTGCAATAACATCTTTTTTAGCAATTGTAGCAATGGTTAAATTTTCAGATTTATTTAATGTTGGAGTAAAAGAAATCACAACAGCTTGTAGTTATTTATTCTTTACTGGAGGATTTTTAATATTATATAAGATTATTAGACCATTAAATAAATATAGGACAAGTGTTATGTTTTTATGTATTTTAGGAATTATTTTAACAATTAATATAATGCCAAATTTTTTTGCAATAAAAGAAATATCAGAAAGATCTGCAATACTTGTTACATTGTTTGCAATAGCAGAATTTTCAGTAATTAGATGGGTTACATTGATATTAGATAAATATGAAAAAAACAGAAAAAGTAATGCTTAATACAAACCAGATAATTAGTTGATAATTATCTGGTTTTGTGATATAAAGAAACAATAAAAGGATGTGATTTTATGGAAAAAACAAATGTTATGAGAATATTAGATCAAAAGAAAATAAAATATAATGAATATTTTTATGGAGATACAAATGCAATAAGTGGTGTTGAAGTTGCAAGAGTCTTAAATGAAGATGCAAACAAAGTATTTAAAACACTTGTAACTATTGCAAAATCTAAACAAAATTATGTATTTATGATACCAGTTGAAAAAGAATTAGATTTAAAAAAATGTGCTCAAAGTGTTAATGAAAAAAGTATAGAGATGATTCCTCAAAAAGATTTGTTGCCATTAACAGGATATGTTCATGGTGGATGTTCTCCAATAGGTTTAAAGAAATCATTTAAGGTTGTAATAGATATTTCGGCTAAAAATTTTAATGAAATAATATTTAGTGGTGGCAAAATAGGATACCAAGTTGAAGTTGAATTAAAAGATTTAGAAAAGGTTATAAATTGTAAATTTGATGATATAGTAAAGGAATGATAAAATTGAAAAATAATATTGAAGATTTATTAGATTCTTTATCTAAAAGTAAATTTAGAGGTTCATTTCATTTAAATAAAAAAATGAAGAATTATGTAAAAGAAAAAGGATTTGATAAAATTAAATCAGATGCAAGAGATTTGATAACAAAAAGAATAGCGCCAAAAAATCCAAATAATGATGGAAAACAAACACCAATGAGACAGGTACATCCAGTTTTCATTGCACAACATGCTACAGGTTGTTGTTGTAGAGGTTGTTTAGAGAGAATTCATGGTATAAAAAAGGGATATGAACTTTCAAATGAAGAAATAGAGTATGTTGTAAATACATTGATGTTATGGATTAAAAGAGAAATGTCGAAAGATTAATATTTTTAGGTATTATTGTTGTAAAGAAAATAAAAAAATATAATTACATAAGATTTGCAACAAGAGAAGAAATAGATACAAATATGCCATTAACAATAACACCAGAGCCAGATACAACAATAAGGGTGTTAATGGAATATAAAGGATTAGAAAATTCAATAAAAGTAGAAGAACAAAGCTTAGAAACACCGGGAAGAAAAGGATTTGTAGCAGTGGAATGGGGTGGAACAGAAATTAAATAGCATATTTAGAAATGATATTTATATAGATATCATTTTTTTTTAAGAAGAAATTAATAATTGGAAATTAAAAGTATGTTATAATAATTTAATGAGAAAAAGAAAAGAGGAAATGTGATGGCAAACATATTAATTGTAGATGATGAAAAAGAAATAGCAGATTTAGTTGAAATATACTTAAAAAACGAAAACTATAATGTATATAAATATTATTCAAGTAAAGATTTATTAAAAAACATAGATAAACTAGAAATAGATTTAGCAATATTAGATGTTATGATGCCTGATATTGATGGTTTTAAATTATGTAATAAAATAAGGGAAAAATATAATTTTCCAATTATTTTTGTAACTGCAAAAGTAGAAAATATAGATAAAATTACAGGACTTAGTATTGGAGCTGATGATTATATTACAAAACCATTTCAGCCTCTTGAACTAATAGCAAGAGTAAAAGCTCAATTGAGAAGATATAAAAAATATAACAATCAAGATAATACTATAAATACAAATGAGATAGATTTTAGAGGAATACGAATTAATAATTCTACACATGAGTTTTTCTTTAACGAAAAGCTTGTTGAACTTACAAAAACAGAATTTGCAATATTATGGAAATTATGTGCTAATAGAGGAAATGTTGTAAAAAGTGATGAATTATTTTCTAAAGTTTGGGGAGAAAAGTATTTTGAAAGAGATAATAATACTATAATGGTACATATAAGACACTTAAGAGAAAAGATGAATGATGGTGGAAGAAATCCGAAGTATATTAAGACTGTTTATGGAATGGGGTATAAGATTGAAAAATAATGATATGAAAAAAATAGTAAAAAGTACATTTTGGAGTTTTATAGTCCAATGTATGATTAGTTTAACTATAATGGGAATAATTATGATAATTTTAGCAGAAAGCAGAGCAATATTTGACTTTCAGTGGTTATACAATATTTTTCCACATTTATATGATTTACTTGATAATATATATGAATTAGTTTTTGAAAGAGCATATTTTATATTTATTATATTTGGAACTACATTAATAATAGTTTTAAGCTTATTATATAAATTATTAAATAAAATATTTTCTTATGTGTTTGCAGTTTCAGAATCAGCAGATAAATTATTTGACAAAAATGTAGAGTATATAAATTTACCGCCAGAAATGGTAGAAGTAGAGAAAAAATTAAATCATTTTAAAACAGAAGCAATAAAAAATGAAAGACTTGCAAGAGAAAATGAACAGAAAAAAGATGAGTTAATTGTATATCTTGCACATGACATAAAAACACCATTAACATCTATGATAGGATATTTATCATTGTTAAGTGAAATAAAAGATATGCCACAAGAACAAAGAAATAGGTATATTGACATTGCACTTGATAAATCATATAGATTAGAATATTTAATTAACGAATTATTTGATGTAGCTAGATTCAATTCAGAAAAAATTGTTTTAGAAAAAGAAGAAATAAACTTGAATTTAATGTTAGAACAAATTGCAGATGATTTTTATCCTACATTAAAAGAAATGAATAAAAAAATTAACTTTACTTCTGATGAAAAAACAATTTTATATGCAGATCCTGATAAATTAAGTAGAGTATTTAATAACTTAATAAAAAATGCAGTAAATTATAGTAAAGAAAACACTGATATAGATATAAGTATATTAAATAAAGAAAATCAAGCGACTGTAAAGATTACAAATAAAGGAAAACAAATTCCAAAAGAAAAGTTAGATAAAATATTTGAAAAATTCTATAGATTAGATTCTTCGAGAACAAGTAAAACAGGAGGTAGTGGGCTAGGCCTTGCTATTGCTAAAGAAATAGTAGAACTTCATGGAGGAAGAATTTATGCAGAAAGTGATATGAAAGAAACAACTTTTAGTGTTATATTACCAATAATAGAACAAGCTTAAGAAAGTTTTAAGCTTTTCATAAGAAGAAATTAAAGAAAAATCATTGATAAGTTAGTACAATATATTTGTATTGATTTACAATGATTTTTTTATTGCAAAATCTCAAAAATATATGCAAGAATCATAAAGAAGAGAGGAATAGTATGAAAAGAAAAAGATTAACACAAATATTTCCGTTTCTTTTACCAATCAGAGTATGGCAAAGAAAACTATTTTACAATATTGGAATGAAATTTGACAAAAATACATATTCAAATAAATTTGGAGATTTATTAAAATATGAAATTTGTAATACAAAAACATCAATGATTAATAAAAATAGTGGACAAGACATAATTTATCAAAAAAACAAAGTTGATAACCTGAAAATTGCAAGTAAAACAATGAATCATATATTAATATATCCAGGAGAAACATTTTCGTTTTGTTATCTTATAAAAAATGCTAAAAAGTACGGAAAATACAAAGATGGACTTATATTGATAGACGGAAAAATAGTCGCCAAAAAAGGAGGTGGATTATGTCATTTAAGTAATATGTTACATTACTTATTTTTAATGAGTCCTCTTACTGTAATAGAAAGACATGGACATAAAATGAAATCATTTCCAGATCCAGATAAAACAGCAAAACAAGGAATAGATTCAACAATAAGCAGTGGATGGTTAGACTTAAAAGTAAAAAATGAAACAAACAATATTTACCAAATTGATATATATTTTGATGAAGAATATATGTATGGAAAAATATTATCAAATAAAGAAAGTGATGTTGCTTATGTAATATCAAATGAAAATTTAAGATATGTAAGACAAAATAATAAAATATATGAAATTGTTGATATTGTAAGAGCAGAAATTGATAAAAACACAAATATGCAAATAAAAAAAGAAAAATTATATAGTGAAAAAGTAGAAATTACTTATGAACTTTCAAAAGATATAAAAATAGAAGAGAGGTAATAGTTATGAAAACAAAAGTAGGAATAATATTTGGAGGATGTTCAAGTGAATATGATGTATCGCTTGTATCTGTTACATCAGTAATAAAAAATATTAATAAAGAGAAATATGATGTAGTTTTAATAGGTATAACAAAACAAGGAGATTTTTATTTATATCAAGGAGATATAGAAAAAATAGAGAAAAACGAATGGAAAGATGATAAGTCTTGTAAAAAAATCACGATATCTACAAATAGAAGTGATCATGGAATAATTATATTAGATACTAATGAAATTATAAAATTAGATATAGTTTTTCCAGTTTTACACGGACAAAATGGAGAAGACGGAAGATTACAAGGATTACTTGAATTAGCAGGAATAAAATATGTTGGATGTGATATGACATCATCAGCAATATGTATGGATAAATATTTAGCTCATGAGCTAGTAGCAACAAATGGGATTCTTACACCAATATCTTATTTATTTGAAAATGATAGTTATGATGATATAAGAAATAAAATAAAAAATTTACATTATCCACTATTTGTAAAGCCTTTAAAAGCAGGTTCATCATTTGGAATTACAAAAATTAAAAGTGAAGATAATTTAAAAGAGGCATTAGAAGAAGCTTATAAATATGACAATAAAGTAATTATTGAAGAAAATATTGATGGATTTGAAGTTGGTTGTGCAATATTGGGAAATCATGATTTAGTTGTAGGAGAAGTTGATGAAATTGAATTACAAGATGGATTTTTCGATTATTTTGAAAAATATAACTTAAAAACAAGTAGAATAATATTACCAGCAAGATTAAGTGAAGAAGAAAGAGAAAAAATAAAGAAAACAGCACTTGAAATTTATAAAATATTAGGTTGTACTGGATTTGCTAGAGTAGATATGTTCTATACAAAAGATAAAAAAATTGTTTTTAATGAAGTAAATACAATACCAGGTTGTACATCACATTCGAGATATCCAAGTATGTTAAATAAAATAGGAATATCATTTCCAAAAGTAATAGATAAACTTATAAAGTTAGGATTAGAAAGATGAAAAAAGTAAAATTAAATGATGAAAATATACATAAAGGATATCTTATTTTAATAAATCCAGATAATTTATTAAAAACAAATGAAATTAAATTAATATCATATAGTGAAAAATATAAAAATATAGAATTAGACCAAGTAGCAAATAGTCAACTGCAAAAAGCATTAAAAAGTATAAATGCAAATGATGAAATAGTTCCAATAAGTGGAGTTAGAACTTTTGAAGAACAGAAAAGATTATATACAGATTCAATAATAGAAAATGGTGAAGAATATACAAAAAAATTTGTAGCATTACCAAATGCAAGTGAACATCAAACAGGACTTGCAATCGATTTAGCATTAAATAAACCTAATATAGATTTTATATGCCCAAGTTTTCCATATAATGGTATATGCCAAGAGTTTAGAAAAATAGCACCAAATTTTGGTTTTATTGAAAGATACAAAGATGAAAAAAAGAACATTACAAAAATAGCTAAAGAAGAATGGCATTTTAGATTTGTAGGTTATCCTCATTCAAAAATTATAACAAATAAAGATTTATGTTTAGAAGAATATATTGAATATTTAAAAGAATATAAATATCCAAAATTTTTAAATAGCTATGGATATAAGATTTCTTATATTCCGTACGAAAATCAGAACGAAACAATTATATTACAAGAAAATCAAATGATTTCTGGAAATAATGTAGATGGATTTATTTTATCAGAAAGAGTGAGTGATGAATAAAAAAATTAATATAGATGTAGCAAGATTTGTTGTTAGTTTTTTAGTAATTGCAATACATATTTCGCCATTTATCAATATAAATCAAGAATTCAATTTCTTTTTTACAAGAATATTAGGAAGAATTGCAGTACCATTATTTTTTATGATAACAGGTTATTTTGTAATAGATGGATGTTTAAAAGATAAGAACAAATTAAAAAAATATACAATTAAAATATTAAAGATATATTTATTTTGTATAATACTTTATTTACCAATAAATATTTATATGGGAAAATTCAATAATATAAGTATTTTTTCTATTATAAAAGACATTTTGATTAATGGAACATTATATCATTTATGGTATTTCCCAGCACTTATATTAGGAATATGGATTACATATTATTTTATAAAAAAATTAGGAAATAGAAAAACATTTATAACAGTAATAGTTTTATATATTATAGGATTATTAGGTGATAGTTATTATGGACTAACGCGAAATGTGTGTGTTTTAAGTTATATATATGATTTTATCTTTAAAATAAGTGATTATACAAGAAATGGATTATTTTATGCTCCAATTTTCTTATATTTAGGATATTTTATAAAAATAAAAAGAGTAAATAACAAAAAATCATTTTTGTATAGTGTCCTATTCTTTATAGGAATGACAATAGAGGCAACGATTCTTCATAAATTTAATCTACAAAAACATGATAGTATGTATATTTTGCTAATTCCAACGATGTATGTTTTGTTTGATTATTTGATAAATATAAGTAATACACAAAATTTAAAATTAAGAAATGTATCAACTATAATTTATATTTTTCATCCATTATTTATTGTTGGAATAAGATTTATTTCAGGAATATGTAAAGTTGAAAAATACATTGTTGACAATAATTTTATATTTTATTTAGTCGTAGCAGTAGTAACAACAATATTTGCATTTTTAATAGAAAAAATTAAGGAAGTAATAAAAATGAATAAAGAAAATAGTTTATTAACAGATAGAGCTTGGGTTGAGGTTAATTTGGAAAATTTAGAACATAATATAAATGAAATAAAAAAAGTAATACAACCTAAAACAAAAATCATGGCAGTAGTAAAAGCTAATGCTTATGGGCATGGGAGTATTTTAATTGCAGAAAAATTATCTGAAATTGGAATTAACGATTTTGCTGTTGCAACTTTAGATGAAGCAATTGAATTGCGAAAACATAATATTAAAGGAAATATTTTGATATTAGGATATACTAATTTTGAAGATTTAAAATATGTAATACAATATGATTTGATTCAAACAATAGTTGATTATAATTATTCTGAAAAAATCAAAGAGTTAAAATTAAGTCAAAAATTAAATTGTCATATTAAAATAAACACAGGAATGAATCGTATTGGAGAAAGATATGATAATATAGACAAATTAATAAAAATTTATGAAAATCCAATGCTTAATATTTTAGGAACATTTAGCCATTTATGTGTTGCTGATTCTGATAAAAAAGAAGATATAGAATTTACAGAGAAACAAATAGAAAACTTTAATAAATGTATAAAACAATTAAAAGAAAATGGACAAGATGTTGGAAAAGTACATTTACAAAGCAGTTATGGTGCTATAAATTATAATACAGAAACTTATGATTATGTAAGAATAGGAATAATCATGTATGGTGTTAATAGTGATAATACATCATATCAAAAAAATAAATTAGATTTAAAGCCTGTTTTATCATTAAAAGCAAGAGTAACAAGTGTAAAAGAAATTAATAAAGATGATAGTGTAAGTTATGGTAGAACATATATAGCAGATAGTAATAGAAAAATTGCTTCAATATCTATTGGATATGCAGACGGATTTCCTAGATGTTTATCTAATAAAAATATGTTAGTAAAAGTAAATGGAAATTATTCGAAAGTAATTGGTAGAATTTGTATGGATCAATGTGTTATTGATGTAACAGATGTTAAAGAAATTAAAACTGGAGATGTAGTTTATATAATTGATTGTGATGATATTAATTTATCCTCAGAAAAGTTTGCAATGAATGCAGATACAATTACAAATGAATTTTTGAGTAGATTAGGTAATAGATTGCCAAGAATAAGAAGTTAGAAAAATCCCCAATAGATATATTATTAAATATGTCTATTGAGGATTTTTGAGATAATTATGATATATTTTGTTTTGTTTTTAAATATTCTTTTCCACCAATAAATGCAACTTCTACTTCTGAATAGCTAGGTTCTACGACTACAAACTTTTGAAGAAAATCACATTTATTATTTGCCCACAAATATAATGTGATAAAAATACTAAAGGCAATCCATAAGATTTTTAAAATCAATGTAGGAATATATAAAATTCCACATATACATAAAGTTAATAAAGTCATAATAACTACTAATATTGTAGAACCACACCGATAAGAATATGAACTCATTTTCATTACATCTTCACATGTTTCTGGTTCTTTTTTGTATTTATCAATATAATTTAAAAATTTGTGTTCTGCTGCATGATATTTATAACATTGTACATTTTTATCATTTCGAGAATTAAAAAAGAAAAAACATATAACACTACTCCAAAATAAAGCAATTATTAGTAAGATTTGATATGATTGTTAATAGCAAACAAATAATAATCTTAACAAATTTACTAGAGTATTTAAGACGTGGAGATTTACTTTTTTCAATTCTTACTTTATCATCTTTGCGTGTAGCAATTATGATTATATCTTTTCCATAAAATTCTATACCATCATTAAAAGACCGTGCCTCAGAAAAATCCATCATAATTTTGTCCCCTTTCAAATTTGAAATTATTTATTGAAAATTTTGCATAAAATCAATTATATAATAATGTTGTATTATTGTCAATGACATGAGTTTTAAGAAAAATAGTGTTGATAAGTAGTTGTTTTTATGATATATAATAAGAAGAAATTAACTAGGAGGAAAGAATGAATAATAAATATGAATTTTTTATTGCTGGACGAGCCAGAAATAAAGAAAATATTTTGAAAATATGTGATTTATTTGATAAATACAATATTTCTTATTATTGTTTTTTGAAAAATGAAGAAGATTGGGGATATGGTAATTCAAATCAAACTCCAGAAGAAAAACAAAGAGAGTTTGAGTCTCTTGGCTTAAAAAGTGAAGTTGTGCTTAATTTATTTAATCAGGATTTAGATGGAGAAAAAAATTCAAAAAATTTGTTATTAGTATTGCCAGCAGGCAAAGCAGCACATATTGAGGCTGGGATTGCATATGGCTTAGGTAAAAAATGTTATGCTATAGGAGAATATGAAGCGACAGATACTTTATATAATATTTTTGAATCAATATTTGAAAATGAAAATGATTTAGAGAAATTTCTTAGATTATATAAATAATAGAAATATCAAGAAACATAAAAAATGATTGGTTGAGGTGTAAAATGTATAATAAAGAGGAAATATTACGAAAAGTAGATATTTTATATAATATGTGGAAGAAAGGGAGCCTTGGTGGCGAAGTCATGCCAGAAGATGCAAATCCACATTTAGAGAAATCTTCGCTGGAAAATTATCTTTATTTTACTTTACCTATGGCATTGAACTATCAAAGAAATTCATATAAATTATGGGAAAGTGCATTAAATACATATAATGATGAGGAAACTAACTTTGTATTTAATCCTAAAATATGTTTAGAAAAGACTTTTGAAGATGTACAATATGCACTTGTAAAATATAAAATAGCATTACAAAAACAAAAGCAAACTGAAATATGGTTATCTCTATGTAAAACGTTTGTAGAATTATATGATGGAGATATTAGAAAGTTATTTGATTCATTAGATAATGATGTTAATAAGATAAAGAACTTTATTCAAAAGGGAAATAAAAAGAAATTTCCATATTTATCTGGAACAAAAATATGTAACTATTGGCTATATGTTATATATCAATATACAGATAGAAAATACAAAAACATTAATCAGTTAACAGTTGCACCTGATACACATGTTATTCAGGCAACACATAAATTAGGACTAATAACTGATGAAGAATTAAATAGAAGTGATGTACAGCTGATAGTTGTTGAGAGATGGAATGAATTATTTAAAGGGACTAAGTATAACCCTATTGATATACATACTCCACTATGGTTATGGAGTAGGAATGGTTTTAAAGAGGGTAAGGAAAATAATATTAAAAGCAGGTAATTGGTTGATAATTATCTGCTTTTATGATATAAAATGAAAGATAGTAATTGATGGAGGGATGAATATGAAAATAAAACAACAAAATCAAATAAAAACATTTTTGATAGAAGAATTCGGAGTAGATAATGGTAATACATTATTTGCAAAGCAAGAGAAAATACTTGATGAAATTATAAAAAATACAAAAAACAAATCAAAAAATCAAATGGAAACACTTATTCAAACAATACTTCCTCGAATAGCATTATATAAAGCTTTGGAAGAAGGATTTGATGAAGAAAAAGTATATCAACATATGCAAAAATACATGATTAATATAGTTGCAAAACAAAAGCATTTGTCTATGGAAAAAATGGAAAAAGTGCCATGTTTTTATTTTCTTTATAGTAATATATTTCTTAGAGTTGTGCGTAAAACAGACTTGTGGGAAAGTACTCAAAAGCATGATAAGAAGTCCTTTGATGTAACAATGAAGAAGTGTCTTTGGCATACTGCTTGTGTAGAAAATGATTGTGCAGAATTATGCCATCTTTTCTGTGATGTTGATAATGTGACATATGGCGAATTGAAAAAAATAGGCTTTAAGAGAACAAAAACATTAGGTTATGATGGAGATTGTTGTGATTTCCATTTTTATAAAAAATAGTAAAATTTGTGATAAATATTATTTGAAAAGGAGATTGGATATGGATTTAAAAATTAAGACTGAAACAGAAGAATTTCATGGAAGAACATGTGGGATAATTAAGCAAGAAAATAAATTTTTAATTATGAGAGTAAATAAAACATCTTATTTTCATATACCAGGAGGACATATAGAAATTGGAGAAGATTCAAAAGAAGCAGTTATTCGTGAAATAAAAGAAGAAATTGGTTGTGATGTCCAAGAAGCAAATTTGTTTGTAATTCAAGAGAATTTTTGGATAAGAAATAATAGAAAATGTCATGGAATTGAATTTTATTATATAATTAAACCTAAACAACAATTACAAATGATTGATTGTGAAAAAGTTGAAATAGATAAAGGTAAAGAAAAATTATTAGAGTTTAAATGGGTTACTTCAGAAGAATTAAAAGATATAGATCTAAGACCTACTAATATTAGAGATATTTTAATAAATGGAGATTATCTTAAAGGACTAACACATATTGTGAAAAAGTAAGATAACTTGAAAGGAAAAAATAAGATGAATGTAATATTTATAAGACATGCAGAATCAGAATATAATAGAGATGGAATTTGGGCTGGAAGGGCTGATTGTAGTTTAACAGATAAAGGAATTAAAGCTGCTCAAAAATTGGGTGAAACAATTGACAAAGATTTTGATGTTATATATTGTTCTCCTTTAAAAAGAACAAAGCAGACATTATTTGCAATTTTTCCAGAAGCAAAACCAATTTATGATGATCGAATAATTGAGATTTCAGTTGGAGAATGGGAAAATACAAAAAAAGAATTATATTCTAATGAATTAAGAGAATTATTTAGAAAAGGATTATATACACCTCCAGGTGGAGAAACACATAGTGATGTAGATAAGCGTGTATGTGACTTTATTGAGGATGTGTTTGAAAAGTTTCATGGCGATGAAAAAATACTAGTAGTAACACATAATGGAATTATGAGAGCAATAAAAAGAAATTTTATGAAAAAAACAAATGAAATAATGTCGAAAAATTTAGGAACACTTGTATTAACAGAAGAAGATTATAGAAGATATCAGGAAAAACAGGATTTTGAACGATGATTCAAGTTATGGCGTATAATTGGGACTAAATAAATAGGATAAAATAGTAAAAGGAGCGAAATATAAAAGATGTTTAAAAATGAATATACAATGAATAGAAAACTAATAGTAGAATATGTATTTAAAATCTTTGGAACAAAAACGATAATTAGAGGAATATTTATTTTTATATTGGGATTATTAATGTATTTGATTGAGGGTGATAGTTTAGGATATGTTATGCTTACATGTGCTATTATCTGTTTATTTACTGCTGTTATTTCGCCAATTATAATGATATACAATATTGAAAATACTTCCAAAAGAATAAACAATGGAAAGATAGAAAAAACTTCTGTGGAATTTGATAATAATATCAAAATGAATGAAGGAAAAGTTCATTTAGAATTTGAATATAGCCAGGTTTCAAAAATAGTGCAAACCCAAAATTTTATAGTATTAAAACTTGGAAAACAGTCAGCAATATTAGTATATAAAAATGGATTCACAGAAGGAAGCGAAAATGAGTTTATTAAATTCATAGAAGAAAAAATAAAAAAGTAATTTTAGAGGTAAAATATGAAAATTTTTGAAGTAAAAGAAAGAACACAAGAATTGGTAAATACATTATTAGAAGTATGGGAAAATTCAGTAAAAGCAACGCATTTATTTTTGTCAGATAATGAAATAGAAAAAATAAAAGAATATGTACCACAAGCTTTAAAAGAAGTAGCACATTTAATAGTTATAGAGAACGAAAATGATATTCCAATAGCTTTTATGGGAATAGAAGGTACAAAGCTTGAAATGTTATTTATAAAAAATAGTGAAAGAAGAAAAGGACTTGGAAGACAATTACTGAATTATGGTATAAAAAATTATAATATTAATGAATTAATAGTTAATGAGCAAAATCCTAATTCTAAAGGATTTTATGAACATTTAGGATTTAAAGTTTACAAAAGAACAGAGTTAGATGAGCAAGGAAATCATTATCCAATTTTATATATGAGATTAGAAAATTAATAAATAAAACAATCTAAAACCTTACAGAAATGTAAGGTTTCTTTTGTGATAAGTATGATATAATAATATTGGAGGGAAAACAAATGCCAAGAATATTAATAATAGAAGATGATGAAAAATTAAGAGAAGAATTAAAAATCTTTTTAAATAAAAATGGATATGAAGCAACAGCACTAACAACATTTGATAATACAATAAATGATATATTAAAAATAAATCCAGATTTAATCTTATTAGATATAAATTTGCCAAACACAGACGGAGAATATATATGTAAAGAAATTAGGAAAAAATCAAATATGCCAATTATTATAGTAACAAGTAGAGATAATGAAATAGATGAATTACTTTCAATCAATAATGGAGCAGATCATTATATTACAAAGCCATTTAACATACAAATTTTACTTGCCAAAATAGGAGCATTATTAAGAAGAACCAATATGCAAGGAGAAACAAATGATAAAATAGATGTTAAAGACTTTATATTAAATACCTCAAATAACACTATTGAGAAAGATGGAAAAGTAATAGAACTTACAAAAAATGAATATAAGATTTTAAAATATCTGGTACAAAACAGAGGAAAAATTGTATCAAGAGAAGATATAATGGAATGTTTATGGGAAAGTGAAAGCTTTATAGATGATAATACATTAACAGTAAATATTACGAGATTAAGAAATAAATTAGAAGAGTTAGAATTAAAAGAACTATTAGAAACAAAAAGAGGACAAGGATATATTTTGAAAAAAGGAGTAAACTAAATGGATTTTAAATTATTTTTTAAAGAGAAGGCTATCGCTATTTTATTATTACTATTTGGTATTATTACAATAGAGATATTCTTAATGGCATATAATGTAGGAATGTTCATAAAAATATATATTCCACTTATAATAATGGGATTATATATGATTTCAATTATTATAGAATATTTTAAAAGAAAAAAATTCTATGATAATTTATTAAAAATTTTAGAAGAATTAGACGAAAAATATTTAATTACAGAAATTATAAAAACTCCTAATTTTTTAGAGGGACAGATATTAAAAAACTCATTAGAACAAATTGATAAATCAATGTTAGAAAATGTAAACAAATACAAATATATGACAGAAGATTATAAAGAATATATAGAATTATGGATACATGAAATAAAAATACCAATAGCAACTAGTAAAATGGTAATAGAAAACAATAAAAATGCTATAACCAAAAGTATAGATGAAGAACTAGACAAAGTAGAAAATTATATTGAACAAGCTTTATTTTATGCAAGAAGTAATACTGTAGAAAAAGATTATTATATAAGAAAAGTGGTTTTAAAAGAAATTGTAAATGAAAGTATTAAAAAGAACAAAAGTAGTTTAATACAAGAAAAGATTTCTATTGATATTCATGACTTAGAGATAGAAGTTAATACAGATAACAAATGGATAGTATTTATATTAAATCAAATTATACAAAATAGTATCAAATACAGAAAAAAAGAAAACTCTGTAATGGAAATATATGCAAATCAAGGAAAAGAGAATGTGATTTTATATATTAAAGACAACGGAATAGGAATAAAACAAGGAGAAATTACAAGAGTTTTTGAAAAAGGATTTACAGGAACAAATGGAAGATTATCAAATAAGAAGTCAACAGGAATAGAATTAAATTCAGTGCAAAATGAAGGTACAGAAGTCAAGTTAGTGTTTCCAAAAGATAGCTATATTGAATTAAAGTAAAAAGAAACGAGTATTGCTAGGCAAACGAGTTTAAAATTTATGAGGCGTGCTTTTGCACGTTGATTAAATTTTAAATGAAGTTTAACAACGCAAGACGAAGTTTATTTTTGCTTTATAGTTATCTTACAAAAATGTAAGGAATATGTAAGCTAAATCGATGGTAACTTTACTAGAAAGTATTTATAATTAAGTTAAAGTCAGAAAGGAGTTATAAAAATGGAAAAAATATTAGAAGTAAAAAACATCGAAAAATACTATGGAAACAAATCAAATTTAACAAAAGCCATAGACAATATTAATTTTGATGTAAACAAAGGTGAATTTGTTGGAATTATGGGAGCAAGTGGATCTGGAAAAACAACATTATTAAACTGTATTTCCACAATAGACAGAGTAACAGCAGGACACATTATTATAAATGGAGAAGATATCACAAAATTAAAAGGAAATAATTTGAACAAATTCAGAAGAGAAGAGCTAGGATTTATATTTCAAGACTTTAACTTATTAGATACATTAACAGCTTATGAAAATATAGCTTTAGCATTAACAATTCAAAAAGTAAAGGCAAATGAAATAGATAGAAGGGTAAATGAAATAGCGGAAAAATTAGGAATTAAAGAAATCCTAAAAAAATATCCTTATCAAGTATCTGGTGGTCAAAAACAAAGAATTGCATCAGCAAGAGCTATTATTACAAATCCAAAATTAATTTTAGCAGATGAGCCAACAGGATCATTAGATAGTAAAGCAGCAAGACAATTATTAGAAAATTTTGAATTATTAAATCAAAAAATGAATGCAACAATTTTAATGGTAACACATGACGCATTTACCGCTTCTTATGCTAATCGAATTTTATTTATAAAAGATGGAAAAATTTTTAATGAATTAGTAAAGGGAAATGATACAAGAAAACAATTCTTTGAAAAAATAATAGAGGTACAAACACTTCTTGGAGGTGATTTGAACGATGTTATTTAAATTATCAATAAGAAACATGAAAAAAAGCTTTAAAGATTATGCAATATATTTTTTAACATTAGTATTAGGTGTAGCAATATTTTATATGTTTAATTCAATAGATAGTCAACAAGCAATGTTAGAAGTATCAGAATCAACAAGAAGTATTATAAAACTTATGATTTCATTGCTTGGATATGTATCAGTATTCGTAGCAGTAGTATTAGGTTTACTAATTGTATATGCAAATAATTTCTTAATAAATCGAAGAAAAAAAGAATTTGGAATATATATGACACTTGGAATGGGAAAAAGACAAATATCAAAAATAATATTAATTGAAACAATATTAGTAGGAATTATATCATTAATTGTAGGATTAATTATAGGTATATTTGCATCACAATTCATGTCAATATTAGTTGCTAAAATGTTTGAGGCAGACATGAGCAAGTTTCAATTTGTATTTTCAAAAGATGCTTGTATAAAAACTTGTATTTATTTTGCTGTAATGTATGTGGCAGTAATGTTCTTTAATACATTTACAGTTTCAAAATATAAATTAATTGATTTATTAAATACGAGTAAAAAAAATGAAAATGTAAAAATAAAAAATCCAATTATATGTATATTAGTATTTTTAGGAGCTGTATCTATACTTGGATATGCTTACTGGAAAGTAACAGGAGATGTTAGTAGTATAACAACAGCAAATAAAATTTTACAACCAATTTTAATGGGAATTGTCGGAACAGTAGCAGTTTTCTGGTCTTTATCAGGATTTATAATACAAATAGTTCAAAAAATGAAAAATGTTTATTTTAAAAATACAAATATGTTTGCATTAAGACAAATAAATAACAAAATTAATACAATGGTTATAAGTATGAGTGTAATATGTTTAATGCTATTTATGACAATTTCAATACTTTCTTCAAGTTTAGCATTAAGAAATACAATGCAAAGAGAATTAATCGAGATGACACCAGTAGACTTGAATTTATATAAAACAGCTAATTTACCAGAAAAATATTTGCAATATGGAACTTATGGGAAAGAGATAACATCAACACCAGAAGCAATGTCGGATTCAAAAATACCTATTGTTGAAACTTTAAAAAATAATGGTTTAGATATGAATGTCCTAAAAGACATTGTGGAAATAACAGTATATTCCACAGATGATTTGACTTGGAAAGATTTTTTTGGAGATAAATATATAGATATAAAAACTAAATATCCAAATCTTTTATATAATACAGCAGAACAGATAGTAAAAATATCAGACTATAACAAAATTGCAAAACTATATGGAATTAATCAATATGAATTAAATAATGATGAATATATTGTACTTTGTGATTTTGATTCACAAAAAGAATTACGAGATGAAGCATTAAAAGATGGAAATAATGTTTTAAATATAGTTGGAAAACAATATAAATCAAAATATAATGAATGTAAAACAGGGTATATTCAAATGGCTACTAATCATACAAATACAGGAATTATATTAGTTCCAGATGATTGTAATTTAACAGAAGGTATGAAAGAACAATATTTATTAGCTGCAAATTATAATGCAGATACTAAAGAGGGAAAAGAAGAGATAGAAAAAATATTTGTTGATGATAATTCTGAACTTTTACAAAATTTTGATAAGAAAGGTTTGAATATTGACGGAAAAACGAAAATAGCTCTTATGGAAGCAAGTGTAGGTCTAGCAACTATTGTAACATTTATAGCAATTTATTTAGGAATTATATTTTTAATTGCAAGTTCAGCTATTTTAGCTTTAAAACAATTAACAGATAGCTCAGATAATAAACAAAGATATACTATTTTAAGAAAAATTGGTTGTGACGAAAAGATGATTAATAAAGCATTATTTAGACAAATTGGAATATTTTTTGGAGTTCCACTTGTTCTTGCAATTATACATTCTATATTTGGAATACAATTTGCAATTACTATAATGTCAGGATTGGCAAGTAAAAAAGATTTATTACCATCAGCTATTGCGACAGTAATTATTATAGGTATCATATATGGTATATATTTCTTAGCTACTTATTTAGGAAGTAAGAATATTATCAAAGAAGATGAATAGTTGTTGAAGAAGTAAGAAAGAAAAAATGTTATAATGGAAGATTTAAAAGAAAAATTACCAATGGTTATTGCAGTGATTGTGGCAATTGTAATATGTGTAACTGGATTGTATTTTTTTGAAAATTATAAATCAATTTATTATACACAAATTGATAATACCAAAATAGAAAAAGTATCAAGCTCAGATAATATGAAATATGAGTATACTTTAGATTGTTATAATGAAAATGGAAAGAAAAGAGAATTGAAGTTTAAAACAAGTAGAGAACTTAAAGAAGATGCTTTTCTAAAATTGGAAGTAAAAACATTTGGAGTTTATTCATGGGAAGAAGTACAATATAATGAGCTACCAGAAAAAGTACAAACAAATTATACAAAATAGATGTGCAACTTGATAGTTACGTAGATCAAGAGGAAGCGGATAATATTTTAAAATAAAAAAGCAAATCAGAAAATTTAAAATTTCTCTGGTTTGCTTTTATATATTCCATTGATGTTTTTTTAAATCAACGCAAAATTCATTTTTAAAGGTAACACCTTCTTCTTTAAGTAAATCTACTTGTTCAGGCCATCCAGGGGTAATTCTGCCTTGATGGTTTACAACTCTGTGGCAAGGAAAATCACCATAACGAAAAGCCATTTTTAGTGCCTTGCCAACTAATCTTGAATTTTTAGGCTTTCCAATTAATCTGGCAATTTGACCATAAGTTGCAACATATCCGAACATGGATTTCTTCTACTATGGAATATATTAAATATGATAAGTCATCATCTAATATAGTTTTCATATATACACCTCAATTGTATTATAAAATAAATTTAATGAAATTTCAAATATAAAAGTTTACAGTGTATGGACAAATCTGAAATAGTATTGTAGAATGTATGTCATAGGAAATGAGAATTAGCAGATGTGGTTTCATTGACAGCAGTTCTGTATAAGAACTGGGTTGATAAGCAACTACATAAATAAAAAACAACTCACATCTGTACTTTGACGAGTAGATGTGAGTTTTACTCTATTCGGCAAAAAACACGTTTGTGGATTTGCCATTTCCTATAATTATTATAATCCATTTAAACGCAAAAAGTCAAGAAGTATAATAATAAATTTAAGCTTTATGGAGGAATAAAATGAAGTATAATATTAGAGAAATAGAAGAAAAAGATAATAAAGAAGTAGAAAATGTAATAAGAGCTTGTTTAATTGAATTTGGTGCAAATCATGAAGGAACAGCTTGGGCAGATCCAAATTTAGGAAGATTTTCAGAAATTTATAATACAGATGGAAATAAATATTTGGTTGCAATTGATGAAAATGGGAAAATCGTTGGTGGAGTTGGAATAGGTAAATTAGACGGAATTGAAGACGTATGTGAATTACAAAAAATGTATTGTTTACCTGAAACAAGAGGTACAGGTATATCTCACAAATTAATGGATATGGCATTAGAATATGCAAAAAAATATTATAGTAAGTGTTACTTAGAAACATTAAGTAATATGATTGCAGCACAAAGATTTTATGAAAAATATGGCTTTGTTAAAGTGGATGAACTAATAGTAAAGACAGAACATTTTGCTTGTGATGTTAGATATATAAAAGACTTAAAATAGATAATTTATCGAATGGGAGGTTTTTATGAAATTTGATAAATATGATAATGATAGTTTAATTAATTTTTATATAGAAAATGGACTAGAGTTTGATGAAAGAAAAAAATATTTTGGAAATAATATAAGATCATTTGCTTTATTAGAAAATGAAAATATTATTGGAGCAGTATCTATTTCAATATATAAAGGAAAAAGTTTTATTGAGGCATTAGCAGTAGATAAAAAATATAGAAATAGAGGATATGGAAAATCTTTAATAGAAAAAGCCATAGGAGAATTAGAAAAGCCAGTATATATAATTTCAAAAGTAGACGAATTTTATTTAAAAAATGGATTTGTTTATAGTAATGAAGAACTGATAGATAAAGAATGTAAAGCTTGTAATGAGTATAATATTACTTGTTTTCCCAAAGTAGTAGTTTATAGATAGTATAATATATAATAAAAAACTAAGAAAAGAAAATTAAATATTGATGATTTCATTGTAAGATTTAGAAGTTTGTGATAAATTATATTTGGAGGAAAAAATTATGAATATAGTAGTAGGTGGAATTATAGAAAAAGACGGAAAATATTTATTGATACAAGAAGCCAAAAAAATGTGTTATGGAAAATGGAATTTTCCAGCAGGACGTTTAGAGTTTAAAGAGAGCTTAAAACAAGGAGCAATTAGAGAAATCAAAGAAGAAACAGGATGTGATGTAGAACTAAATGGAGTTTGCTATATCGCTAATAGAATTTTAGAAGATGATTTGAGAATTATGGTATTTTTTAATGCTAAATTGGTTAATGAAAATATCAAATATGATAAAAATGAAATTTTGGATGTAAAATGGATTGGTTATGATGAAATAATGAATAAAATGGATGATGAATTAAGAGGAAGTTATGTAAAAACAGCAGTTTATAATAAAAAAAATAATTTAATTGCACCAATTGAAATTGTTGATGTTTTAAATGATTAAAAAAGAAAAGAAGTAAAATAAAAGACAGGTAATTTTAAAATTATCTGTCTTTTATGATATAATTATTTTGACAATTTTATAATATACATAGCGATTAAAATTAAGCATAACAAAATGATTTTGAATTATACAAAAAAGAAGAACAAATTGAACTATGCAATAGGATTAGAAAAACAATGATAATAGTCCTGTAATATTAATTATATTTACTGTATTATGTTTTAATATAAGCAAAGTATTTGTTCCAAAAAATAATATAAAATTTCAGAAAAAATATTGACTTGGAGTAAACTCTAAATGATACGAATAAACAGGGAGATATAAATATGAAAAAATTAGAATGATATTAGATATTGCAATAACAATAATGTTTATTATACTAATGATAAAGGAGAAGTATTTGGAGGACATTTAAATAAAGCAATTGTAAGTGCTACTTGTGAAATGGTAATAAGCATTATAGAAGGAAATGTTGATAGGTACTTCGATGAAGAAATTGGATTGAATTTATTCAAATTTTAAAATATAAAATAGTAAAAATAGCATAGTTAATCTGCTATTTTTGGCAATTCACGATAATTATTTACCCATTGAACCATAGAATCCAAAACAGGTTTCAAACTCCAGCCAGTATCAGTAAGAGAATACTCAACTCTTAGAGGAACTTCAGCAAAGACCTCACGATGAACTAAACCAGATTTCTCCATATCTCTTAAATTATTAGTCAATAAATCTCTAATAATTAAAATTTTCCATTTATCATCAATAAGTCCCATTGTAATTTCAACAGGGCAAGCGGGTAATTCTTGTTTCATTATAAATCAACTCCATTCTATACAAATTATAACAAAGTTAATAAAAAAGTAAATGCTATAACACAACAAAATCAACAATAGTGTCAAAACGGATATAATATATCGAAAATAATACATTTTATAAAAAAATTTATCTTTCATAAATAGCAAAACATCTAAAAAGTTACTTTTAAGTAACTATGAAACAAAAAAGTTCGTACTTTACAAAGATAAAAACAGAAAGTAAAATAATTACAGAAATAGAAAAATAGAGTAGCTACTAAATTCAATAAATAAAAATAAGGAGTAGATAGAGATGGAAGTTTCAAGAGTTAATTTAGAAAAAAGGATATATAGATATTTATAGTTTTGGAGATATAAAATTACATTGTTATCAAACAAATGATTTAATGAATGATGAAAGTTATATATTAGAAAACAAAGAAAATGTATTATTAGTAGAATTCCCAGCATTTTATGATAATTTAGAAGAATTCGAAAAATATGTAAAAGAATTAAATAAAAATATAGTTGGAAAAGTATTTTCTGATCATCCAAATGGAGGAACAATACTAAAAGATGTAAAAGGATATGCTTCAGAAGGAACAAAAAAATCAATGAAAGAAGGAACAATTCATAATTTGGTAACAGGCTTTGAAAAATCATTTAATGGAGCATTTGCAAAAGAATTTCACAAAATAACAGATGTTTTAAAAGATGAAAAAGCTAATATTGGTGGATTTGAATTAAAGATAACATATCATGAAGAAAATATCGAAATAGAATTTCCACAAATCGGATGTGTATATACACACATGTTAGGACATGATTGTCATTCAATAGTTGCAGGAGAAGGACATGCAAATGTAATTATTGCACAATTAAAAAGATATAAAGAAAATGGATATAATTTAGTATTATCAAGTCATTATACACCAGAAACATTAAAGGATGTTGATACAAAAATTGCTTATTTATAAGAATTAAAGAAAATTGCAAAAGAAAGTAAAGATGCAAATGATTTCGAAAATAAAGTAAAAGCACAATATCCAGAATATAGTGGATTAAATTATTTGGATATGATATCAGGAATGTTTTTTTCACAAAATTAGTAAGAAAGAGAATTACACAAAAATTAGTGTGTAATTCTTTTTACTTTTAGTCGATAATTCAAATTGTGTGAGAACCAATTAAAGAAAAAATTGAAAAATTTTCTTTATATTAAGAAGTTTTGTGGTATAATTCAAATATACAAAAATTAAGGAGGATATTATGTTAGATAATATAGAAGTTTTATGCCATAGCAGTATAAGAATAAGCAAAAATAAAGTAATTTATATAGATCCGTTTAAAATTGATAAAAATTATAATGATGCAGATATTATTTTTATAACACATGATCATTATGACCATTATTCAGAAGAGGATATAGATAAAGTTATAAATAAAAACACAACTATTGTAATACCAGAAGAAATGATAACAAAATTATTAAGAAAAGGAATAGACAAAAATTCAATTTATGCAGTAAAACCAAATGAAGAATATATGGTACAAGGAATTAAATTTGAGACAATACCTTCATACAATGTAAATAAAAAATTTCATCCAAAAGAAAATAATTGGGTTGGTTATATTATTACAATAGATGAGGTTAGATATTATATTGCAGGAGATACAGATATAACAGAAGAAAATAGAAAAGTAAAGTGTGATGTCGCATTTGTTCCTGTTGGTGGAACTTATACAATGAGTTTTGAAGAAGCAGCACAATTAATAAATGAAATAAAACCACAAGTAGCAGTACCAATTCATTATGGTAGTGTAGTTGGAACAAAACAAGATGCAATAGATTTTATTAAATTATTAAATCCAACAATAAATGGCGTAATTTTAATGAAATAATAGAAATAAAGGATTGAAATATGAATAAAGAAGAAATAATAGAATATTGTTTGACATTAAAAAATACATACAAAGATTGTCCATTTTCAGATGATTTTGAATCAGTAACAATGAAACATTGCGAAAATAAAAAGTGGTTTGCATTGCTTATGAATGTTAATGAGAGATTGTATCTTAATATAAAAACAGATCCGAATTATTCGGATATATTAAGAAATACTTATGATTATATAATACCTGCATATCATATGAATAAAGAGCATTGGAATACAATTATTGTTGACGAAAAAGTAGATAAAACATTAGTTAAAGAATTAATAGAGCAAAGCTATCAATTAACAAAATAAAGTTAATAAGACTAATTATTAATTGTCAATAGAAAAATTTAAATTTTTTTATTGATTTGTTAGAAAAATATTTGCATGACAAATAGTAATTTGAAAGTGAGGTAATCTTATGGAAAAAAGAAAAATAATTATTATTTTTATAGTTTTAATTTTAATTGTTATAGTAGGATTATGGGGGAGTGGTATAATTCCAAAACGAATTGCACGAATATCTGCATCTAATTATTTAGAAAAAAACTTTCCTAAAATGCAACTAGAATATGTAGATATAGAATGGAGTTCTAGTTTTGGTGGTTATTCAATAAAGTTTAAGGATGCGAATAATAAAACTTACTCTTTTATAATGAACAACAAGTATTTTCCAATAAGTTTAGGACAAGGCTTGTTTGCATTTGAAGAAGAATATAGACAAAAATATGAATGGCAAGATACAAACATAGAAAATAATGAAGAAAGTTATTTTTATGGAAAAGTAATTGAATCTAATGCAAAATATATTATAGTAGAGCCAAACGAGAATGAAGAAGAAAGAAAATCAGCAGATAAAATTTCTGTAGGTTTAGGAGAAAATAATGATGCACTTTATACCATTGGAACTAATGTGAAAATAACTTATGATGGTACTATATTGGAAAGTTATCCAGCACAAGTTAAAGCAACAAAAATTGAAATAAAATCTGCTGAAAACTTTGAAATACTTTTCAAAGATAGACAACCAATAGACAGCTATAATAAAATTTATGCTATATTAGATAAATCAGAAACGAACAAATATAATTATACTATATATGCATATGATGGAAGTGTAAATATCAAAATTGATGATAAAGAATATTCTTTAAAAGATGCATTATTAGAAAGTAAAATAACAATGGAAGAAATAATACAAAAAGCAAATAAAGATTTAGATAATAACAAGATAACAGGAGATATGTATAAAGATGGTGGAAGTATGATATATCAATATGATACTTATACAATAATAAAATGTCATACAATAGAAGGAAATAGAGATGTGTATATTGGGACAAAAGAAATGACATTAAATGATGTTAAATAAAATATAGATATAACTTACAATTAGTAAGTTGTCGCTATGGTAAGTTGAAGGAGAAATCTTATGAAAAAGAAGATATGTATTGGTGTAGGAACACTTTTAATGATACTTATAGTTGCAGGAATTGTAACAAACTATATAGATAGTGGTAGAGTAGCAACAGGACACGAGCCAAAGTATTGTATCAAAATAGTTAATAATGATGGCAGTAAAGTGACATATTGGGGATTAGGCTATAAGGTTATTAGATATGTTGGAGTATCTCCAAATGAGCCTTATGAAAGTAATATAGGCGTAAAAATGGGAAATTGGTTTATGAAATATAAATTACCAATAGATAGTGAATTTAATAAAGAAAATAACAGTAATATAAGTAACTTAAATGATTTTTACAATACTGAACTGACAAAAAATAGAGATATAAGAAATTTATCAAAGGAATATACATCTTTTGATGCTCAAAAAGATAACTGTTTTGTTATAGGTGCAATGGTTCATAATGATAATTTATATAGCGAATTTATGGAAAACTACAAAAATAAAAAAACAGCATTTATTAGAGTGGCTCAAAATACTGTTGAAGGAGATTTAATCTTAACAGATATTTTATATTACGAGAAATCAGATAAATTATATATAGTTACTGATAATACAAGAGATAAGTTTTCAGCAGAAACTGATAGAATAATTGAATTGAAAGAATTTAATTATACATCAGAATATAAAAATAATAATCACTTATATTGGGTTTTATACAACGAAGATATAACTGAAGAAAATTTTAAAACGGATAATGTATTTGTGATAACAACTATTAACTAAATATATAAAGGAGATATAAAAGTTATGAATAAAGAAAAATTAAAAGTAAAAATATTTTGATTTTAAGTCTTGTATTTGCAATTTTAACTTTGATTGGCGGATACTTGGTAATCACTCATAAATTAGATAATGCTGGATATTAAGTTATACCAATGTTATTTACACTAACATTCAGTATATTATATAGGAATAGCAAAAAAGACAAAGAGTAATACAAATTTCAAGTAACTTTTTAAGAAAAGTTTAATATAAATCTTTTTGAAATAATGCTATAATTGATATGCGAGAAAATTAAAAATAATTTGAATGGAGGTTTTTATGAAAAATAGAAATGCATTATTTGTGATATTAGGTATAATTGTATTAGTAGCATTAGCGATAGGGATTTTTTATCATTTTAGAGATAGAAGGACTTATACACTTAATTTACCCCAACTTGAAAAATTAGAAAGTATTTCATTAAATCAAAATGAAAAAGATATTATTATTAATGACACAGAAGAAATGAAAGATATACTATATGTTTTAAATGGGACAAAAAGAGTAACTAAAAACGAAAGTGTACAAGATGCACCTATAAATATTGATAATGAAATAAAAGTTGATTTTCAATTTATAGAAGCTGGAGTATATACAATATTTGTATATAAGAAAAACAATAGTTATTATATTGAACAACCATATAATGGTATATATCAAATAAGTGGAGATGAATACAATTCGATAGAGAAACTTGTTAGATAAATTACAATTTAGTAATTAGTTAGAAAAATAGTAAGTTATCGCTTACTTTAATATGTATTTATTAGTAGTAATAGGAGAACAAAGTATATGTTACCAACAATAAAATCAGACAGTATTTATCCATTACCCAATGATGTTGCAATATTTAATATTAACATAGTAGATATAGTATTTTTAATAGGAATTATATGCCTAATAATAAAAAGAAAATCTATTTTTAATGCAAACAATGATGTATTGGATAAATACAATAGCAATAAAATAAAGGGACTATTGGCATTATTGATAATAATACACCACTTGTCTATTTATATAAAAGACACAATTCTACTTAAAGTATTTACAATATTAGGAGCTATTGCAGTTTCAGCATTTTTCTTTTATTCAGGATATGGACTAATGACAAGCTAT
>ERZ773243.752-NODE-752-length-42479-cov-10.775811_pt1 | contig 42479 bp, 27 predicted proteins | sample MGYA00580520_ERZ773243 | MGnify/ENA primary metagenome ERZ773243 (study PRJEB29015, sample SAMEA2737747) | human gut metagenome | biome: human gut; feature: human-associated habitat; material: faeces | place: China | collected 2012 ... | reverse complement strand
AAATACCGACCTCCAAAGTTAGATTTTTTAGGTCTAACTTTTGGGGGTCGGGTCAAATCCGCTCCTGCGCTTTCTGATTATTAACCGGTATATCGAAAAAATGAGGATTATCAGGTTATTTGTAATCAATTAAAGATTTGTGTATCCCATAAGGCTTTCGTCAACCTCTTTGGCAACATCTCTGCCCTCACGAATCGCCCAGACAACAAGTGACTGTCCTCTGTGCATATCGCCTGTAACAAATACATTTTCAACATTTGTCTTGTGTGAGCCTTCTGCCGTTGCAACATTGGTTCTTGCGTTTGTTTCAACACCGAATGCCTTGGTTACATAGTTTTCGCTGCCGAGGAATCCTGCCGCAATGAGTACGAGTTCAACATCAACTTTGTACTCTGAGCCTTCAACCTCTTTCATCATAAGTCTGCCTGTTTTAGCATCCTTTTCGGGTTTAAGCTTAACAAGCTCCGCACCTACAAGATTACCGTTTTTGTCAGCAATGAACTGCTTAACGGTTGTCTGATAAACTCGTGGGTCGTGACCGTAAACTTCAATAGCCTCTTCCTGACCGTAGTCTGTTTTGCAGACTCTCGGCCATTGCGGCCATGGGTTATCGGCACTTCTTGTGTCGGGAAGTTTAGGCATCATTTCAAGCTGAAGAACGGATTTTGCACCGTGTCTGATGCTTGTGCCGACGCAGTCGTTACCTGTGTCGCCGCCGCCGATTACCATTACATTCTTGCCTTTTGCGCTGATGAATGTACCCTCTCTGAGGTTGCAGTCAAGAAGTGACTTTGTTGTTGATTTGAGGAAGTCAACGGCAAAGTGAATGCCGTTAGCCTCTCTGCCGGGAACTTTGATATCTCTCGGATTTGATGCACCGCAAGCAAGGATTACACGGTCAAAGTCCTTGAGAATTTCGCTTGCCTTGATGTCTTTGCCGACATTTGAGCAGGTTTCAAAGGTTACTCCTTCTTCTTCCATAATGTTAATCTTGCGTTCGATAACATCTTTTTCAAGCTTCATATTCGGAATGCCGTACATAAGCAGACCGCCTACTCTGTCATTGCGTTCAAATACCGTTACAGAGTGACCACGCTGATTGAGCTGGTCGGCAGCGGCAAGTCCCGATGGACCCGAACCGATGATTGCAATTTTCTTGCCTGTTCTTACCTTTGGAATTCTTGCGTCTGCAAGACCTTCTTCATAGGCATTTTCAATGATTCCGTATTCGTTGGCTCTTACGCTGACAGCGTCACCGTTTGCACCGCAGGTGCATGCCTTTTCACAGAGAGCAGGACATACACGGGATGTGAATTCGGGGAAGTTGTTTGTAACTTTAAGACGGTTGTAAGCCTGTTCCCAGTTGCCCTTGTAGATGAGGTCATTCCATTCGGGAATGAGGTTGTTAAGCGGACAGCCTGAGAATGCAGAACCAATCTGCATTCCTGCCTGACAGAAAGGCACGCCGCAGTCCATGCATCTTGCACCCTGTTTTTGCTGATCCTCTTTGCTGAGGGGATCGTGAAATTCGTCAAAATTTTTGATTCTTTCTTTTACGGAGTATGCCGGGGCATCCTCACGCTTATATTCCATAAATCCTGTTGGCTTTCCCATAAATATCCCCTCCTTATTTATTATTCACAATTTCGTAGAAAGCTTCAATCTGTGCCTGCTCGTTTGTAAGACCTTTTTCTTCATAAGCGGCAATTGCAGCCATCATTCTCTTGTAGTCGTGCGGAATAATCTTCTTGAATTTCGGAAGATACTCGTCAAAGTTATCAAGGATTTTCTTGCCTCTCTGTGAACCTGTTGCTGCAACATGTTCTTCTATAAGCGTTTTGAGTTCGATTATATCGTACTTTTCTGTTACCTCAGAGAAGAGAACCATTTCTTTGTTGAGCTTTGTGTAAAGATCTCTTTCTTCATCAAGAACATAGGCAACACCGCCTGACATACCTGCTGCAAAGTTTTTGCCTGTTTTGCCTATAACAACAACTCTGCCGCCTGTCATATATTCACAACCGTGGTCGCCGACACCCTCAACAACTGCTGTTGCGCCTGAGTTTCTTACGCAGAAACGCTCGCCTGCAACACCGTTGATGAATGCCTTGCCACTTGTTGCACCGTAAAGTGCAACATTACCGATGATGATGTTGTTACCTGCGTCAAATGTTGAGTTCTTCGGAGGATAAACTACCAGCTTACCGCCTGAAAGTCCCTTACCAAAGTAGTCGTTTGAGTCGCCCACAAGTTCAAGTGTGAGTCCCTTTGGAATGAATGCGCCAAAGCTCTGACCGCCCGAACCGTTGCAGACTACTGTAAATGTATCGTCATCAAGGTTGTTGTAATGCTTTCTTGTAACCTCAGAACCGAAGATTGTACCGAATGAACGGTCAGTGTTCTTAACATTGACTTCAACCTTTTTCTTTGTGCCTTTTGCAAGAACCTTTGCAAATTCTTTGCAGAGGATTCTCTCGTCAAGTGTTGATTCAAGCTTGAAATCGTAAAGGCTCTTTTTGTTGTATTCAACCTTTTCCGAAACAAAGTTTGTATCAAGAATGTTAGAAAGGTCAACCTCGGCAGCCTGTCCTGTGATGCCTTCTTTTCTCTTGATGAGGTCAATTCTTCCGACAAGCTCATCAACAGTTTTTACACCGAGCTTTGACATATATTCACGAAGTTCGCTTGCTACAAACTTCATAAAGTTTATTACATATTCGGGCTTGCCGCAGAATCTTTTTCTGAGCTCGGGGTTCTGTGTGGCAACACCGAACGGGCAGGTATCAAGGTTACATACTCTCATCATTGCACAACCGAGAGTTACAAGCGGAGCAGTTGCAAAACCGAATTCCTCTGCGCCGAGCATTGCGGCAATTGCAACATCACGGCCGTTCATAAGCTTACCGTCTGTTTCAATAACAACCTTGTTACGAAGGTCGTTCATAATGAGCGTCTGATGAGCCTCGGCAAGACCGAGTTCCCACGGCAGACCTGCGTTGTAGATTGAGTTTCTCGGAGCAGCGCCTGTACCGCCGTCATAACCTGAAATAAGGATTACGCCTGCACCTGCTTTTGCAACGCCTGCGGCAACCGTACCTACACCGCATTCCGAAACGAGCTTAACAGAGATTCTTGCGTCTTTGTTAGAATTCTTGAGGTCGTAGATAAGCTGTGCAAGGTCCTCGATTGAGTAAATGTCGTGGTGCGGTGGGGGAGAGATGAGCGATACACCCGGTGTTGAATGACGGGTTTTTGCAATCCAGGGATAAACCTTTTTGCCCGGAAGATGTCCGCCTTCGCCCGGCTTTGCACCCTGAGCCATTTTAATCTGAATTTCGTTTGCAGATGTGAGGTATCTTGATGTAACACCGAAACGACCTGACGCAACCTGCTTGATTGCAGAACATCTGTCAACCTTCTGTCCTTTTGTGAGAAGTCTTTCAAGGCTTTCGCCGCCCTCACCGGAGTTTGACTTGCCGTGAAGCTGATTCATTGCAATCGCAAGTGTTTCGTGAGCCTCCTGAGAGATTGAACCGTAGGACATAGCGCCTGTCTTGAAACGCTTTACGATTGAATCAACGCTTTCAACCTCATCAAGCGGAACAGGAGTTTCTGCAAAGTTGAAGTCGAAAAGACCTCTGATGTTTACAGGATCCATTTCTTCGGAAATCATATGAGAATACTTTTTGTAAAGCTCATAGTCGCCTGTTCTTGTTGCCTGCTGGAGCATATATATAGTCTGCGGATTGTAGAGGTGTTCCTCTTTGCCGCTTCTAAACTTGTGTGAACCACGGGATTCAAGCTCATCGCTTACACCGAGATCAAGCGGATCAAATGCCGCTGTGTGAAGTTTGTCAACATTCTTTTCGATATCCTTGATTGTGATACCGCCGATTCTGCTGACTGTGCCTGTGAAGTATTCGTCAATAACATCCTTGCCGATACCGATAGCCTCAAAAATCTGTGAGCCCTGATATGACTGGATTGTTGAAATACCCATTTTTGACGCAATCTTTACGATGCCGTGGAGAACTGCGCTGTTGTAATCGTCAACTGCTGCGTAGTAGTCCTTGTCAAGAAGGTCATCACCGATAAGCTCGTGAATTGTTTCCTGAGCAAGATACGGGTTGATTGCACTTGCACCGTAGCCGAGAAGTGTTGCAAAATGATGAACTTCTCTCGGTTCACCGCTTTCAAGTACCATTGCAAGTGAGGTTCTCTTCTTTGTTGCAACAAGGTGCTGATGAAGAGCGGATACTGCAAGAAGTGACGGAATTGCAAGATGGTTTTCGTCAACTCCTCTGTCGGAGAGGATAAGAATATTTGCACCGTCATTGTAAGCCTTGTCAGCTTCAATGAAAAGTCGCTTAACAGCCTTTGAAAGTCTTGTGTTCTTGTAGTAGAGAATCGGGATAACCGCAACCTTAAAGCCCGGAATGCGCATATTCTTGATTTTGAGAATATCGGTTGATGTAAGAATCGGGTTGTGAATCTTCATAACCTTGCAGTTTTCGGGACGCTCCTCAAGGATGTTGCCGTCCTCGCCGATATAAATTGTTGTTGATGTTACAACTTCCTCACGGATTGCGTCAATCGGCGGGTTTGTAACCTGTGCAAAGAGCTGTTTGAAGTAGTTGAAAAGCGGCTGCGGTTCTTTTGAAAGAACTGCAAGCGGACTGTCTGTACCCATTGCGGCAATTGACTCTGTGCCGTTCTTTGCCATAGGAAGGATTGATGTCATAACATCTTCGTAGGTATATCCGAAAGCCTTCTGGAGTTTTTGTCTTTCTTTATATGAATGCTCCTCAACCTTCATATTAGGAATTTTGAGGTCTTTAAGACAAACAAGATTACTGTCGAGCCATTCGCCGTAAGGCTGTTTTGACGCATAATACTCTTTGAGTTCATCGTCATCAATGAGTCTGCCCTGAACCGTATCGACAAGGAGCATTTTGCCCGGGCGAAGTCTTTCCTTTGTAACAATCTTTGCGGGATCAATAGGAAGTGCGCCGACTTCCGATGAAAGAATGAGGTTGCCGTCATCCGTGATGTAATATCTTGACGGACGCAGACCGTTACGGTCAAGAACCGCACCCATAATGTCACCGTCAGAGAAAAGGATTGATGCAGGGCCGTCCCACGGCTCCATCATTGTTGCATAATACTGATAGAAGTCCTTTTTCTTCTGGCTCATTGTGCCGTTATTATCCCACGGCTCCGGAATTGTAATCATAACGGCAAGAGGAAGCTCCATACCGCTCATTACGAGAAATTCAAGTGTGTTATCAAGCATTGCAGAGTCTGAACCCTCTGTGTTTACAACAGGAATAACCTTGTCAAGGTCGCCCTTGAGATGCTCCGAACGCATTGTTTCCTCACGGGCAAGCATCTTGTCAGCGTTGCCCCTGATTGTGTTGATTTCACCGTTGTGAACAATCATTCTGTTAGGATGAGCTCTCTGCCAGCTTGGATTTGTGTTGGTTGAAAAACGGGAGTGAACCATAGCGATTGCAGACTCGTAATCCTCGTCCTGAAGATCAAGGAAGAAGTTACGGAGATCGCCGACAAGGAACATACCTTTATATACAATAGTTCTGCTTGAAAGCGAAACTACATATGTGTCTTCATTACTCTGTTCAAAAACTCTTCTTGCAACATAGAGCTTTCTGTCGAACGGAAGACCTCTCTTTACGCCGTGAGGTCTTTTGATAAAGCACTGCATAATTGCAGGCATACATTCAACAGCTCTGTGACCGAGTACCTCGGGCTTTGACGGAACATTTCTCCAACCGAGAACTGTAAGACCTTCTTTTTCTGCAATGATTTCAAACATCTTCTTTGCCTGATTTCTTGCAAGCTCATTCTGAGGGAAGAAGAACATACCTACAGCGTAATCTCTTTCGGAACCGAGCTTAATGCCGATTTCAGCAGCTGCCTTCTTAAAAAATTTGTGTGAAATCTGAAGAAGAATACCTACGCCGTCACCTGTTTTGCCTTCGGCATCCTTACCTGCTCTGTGTTCGAGAGTTTCAACAATTGTCAGAGCGTTTGCCACGGTGTCGTGTGACTTGATACCCTTAATATTAACAACAGCTCCGATACCGCAGTTATCATGTTCAAACTTCGGAGAATACAGAGTCTTGTTGTTCTCTCTGACTGTCTGTTCCATTAATGATCACCCTTTCCTGTTAATCACAAAAATTATTCAGCGGACTTTTTTATATACATATATATGTAAAAGGAAGTTTGCTTTCGTAAACTTATCGGTTCAAGGTGGCAATTAATGTTCTGCCGGTTAATAATCAATCATATATATGTAATTGTAAAATGCCCAATCTCTTCTCAGCGGTAAAACCGCTATGCTCAGCCTGTGTTATATCCTGCAAAGGTGAATGTGCAGGTCGGCTGATATTCTGAAATGCCCTGTCATCGTTGATCAAGAAAAATCAGCACTTAGATTATATAACTATACATTGTGCTTTGTCAAGGGAAAATAGAGGAAAATTGCAACTTTTAAGGGTAAAACTTTCATTTTACTGTGATTGTTGTAGAAAATATGCAACTCTTATTGGTGTTTCAGCTTAATTTTGCAGGAAATTTAATAAAACTTGCAAATTCAAAACTTTTTTCAAAAAATGTATTGACAAATTCGCAAAAGTGGAATATACTAACAACATCAAAGGCAGCAAGGGCGCTGTGAGCTGAGGCTTACAGTGTCCTTTTCTGTTTTTATAAAGCAAAAATCAGACCATTAAAATTTATTTTCAAAATGGATAGGAGAGAATTAAAATGGCAAAAGTTCCCGAAATTTTTGGCAGCATGGTATTTAATGACCAGAAGATGCAGGAAAGACTTCCAAAGTCAACTTACAAGGCTTTGAAAAAGACAATCCAGAACGGTGAACCGCTTGACCTCGGCGTTGCAAATGTTGTTGCGGCTGCTATGAAGGACTGGGCAGTAGAAATGGGCTGTACCCACTACACACACTGGTTCCAGCCGATGACAGGTATCACAGCCGAAAAGCATGACAGCTTTATCACACCGAACGGTGAGGGTCAGGTTATCATGGAGTTTTCAGGTAAAGAGCTTGTAAAGGGCGAGCCTGATGCTTCTTCTTTCCCAAGCGGCGGTATCCGTGCCACATTCGAGGCAAGAGGCTATACAACATGGGATCCTACATCATATGCATTCGTTAAGGACGGAACACTTTACATTCCTACAGCATTCTGTTCTTATACAGGCGAGGTTCTCGATAAGAAAACTCCTCTTCTTCGTTCAATGGAGAGAATGAATACAGAGGCTGTAAAGATTCTTCATCTTCTCGGCAAAGAAAATGTTACAAGAGTTACAACAACAGTAGGTCCGGAGCAGGAATACTTCCTTATTGATAAGGACGCTTACGACCAGAGAGAGGATCTTATTTATACAGGCAGAACACTTTTCGGTGCAAAAGCTCCTAAAGGACAGGAACTTGACGACCATTACTTCGGTGCAATCAAGACAAGAGTTGCTGCTTATATGAAAGACCTTGACGAGGAGCTCTGGAAACTCGGCATCCTTGCAAAGACAAAGCATAACGAAGTTGCTCCTTCACAGCACGAGCTTGCTCCTATCTTCACAACAACAAACATTGCAACCGACCATAACGAGCTTACAATGGAAGTTATGAAGAAGGTTGCCGAAAGACACGGCCTTGTTTGTCTTCTTCACGAAAAGCCGTTCGCAGGTGTTAACGGTTCAGGTAAGCACAACAACTGGTCAATTTCAACCAACACAGGCGAAAACCTTCTTGAACCCGGCAAGACTCCTGAAAACAACCTTCAGTTCCAGCTTTTCCTTGCAGCAGTTGTAAAGGCTGTTCACGAGTATCAGGATCTTCTCAGAATCACGGTTGCGTCGGCAGGTAACGACCACCGTCTCGGCGCTAACGAAGCACCGCCTGCAATCATTTCAATGTATCTCGGTGATGACCTCGGCGAGCTTGTTGATTCAATCATCAATGGCAGAGAATATGTAAGCAAGGGTAAGCAGAAGATGAAGACAGGTGTTGATGTTCTTCCTGACTTTATGAAGGACACATCGGATCGTAACCGTACATCACCTTTTGCATTCACAGGCAACAAGTTTGAATTCAGAGCACTTGGTTCTTCACTTAACATTGCCTGTCCTAACTATATGCTCAACACTATGGTAGCCGAAGAACTTTCAGAGTTCTACGATGAGCTTAAAGATGCGGATGATATGGACGCAGCTATCAAGGCTCTTGTTAAGAAAGTATTCACAGAGCATCAGAACATTATCTTCAACGGCAACAACTACGCTCCCGAGTGGGTTGAAGAGGCTGAAAGAAGAGGACTTCTTAACCTCAAGTCACTTCCTGACGCAATGGAACACTTCCTTGACAAGAAGAATATTGACCTCTTTGTTAAGAATAAGATTTGTTCGGCAGACGAAATCCGTGCAAGATATGAAATTGAGCTTGAAAGCTATTCTAAGCAGATTAACATTGAGGCTCTCACAATGATTGATATGGCTAAGAAGAACATTCTTCCTGCCGTTACATCATATGTAAGAGATCTTACGGATACAGCACTTGCCAAGAAGGCACTTTCGGACGCTATTCCTACAAGTGTTGAGGAAGACCTTATTACAAGCCTTTCAAACAAACTTGTATGTTTCTCAAAGAAAACTGCAGAGCTTGAAGAGGCTGTTATCAAGGCAAGCGACTACAGCGATGACAACCTCAAGTATGCTAAGTACTACAGAGAAACAGTATTTGCACTTATGCAGGAACTCAGAGCTGTCGGTGACGCAATGGAAACAGAAACAGCTTCGGAATACTGGCCTTATCCTTCATACGGCGAACTTCTTTTCGGTGTGTGATTGATAGAACCTCTATTTATACTAAATAACATTATTTATATTGTATAACAGGTAACACAACGGCGTGTGATTGACAGAACTAAACTGTCAACTCCACGCCGTTTTTTGTTATTTTGATAAAAGGAGAGATTTATATGGCAGAACTAATTTACGGAGGCACAGGCGTCTGGTTTATGATCGGCGCATTACTCGTGTTCTTTATGCAGTGCGGATTCGCAATGGTTGAAACCGGTTTTACAAGAGCTAAAAACGCAGGTAACATCATTATGAAAAACCTGATGGACTTTTGTATCGGTACGGTTGTATTCAGCCTGTTAGGCTTCGGACTTATGATGTCTGAGGACTATGTTGCAGGATTCATCGGTGTTCCCAACCTCAATATGTTCACAGACTGGATGAACTTTGATTGGAACTCATTCGTATTCCAGCTTGTATTCTGTGCTACAGCAGCTACTATCGTTTCAGGTGCTATGGCAGAGCGTACAAAATTCTCGGCATACTGTGTTTACAGCGCAATTATTTCACTCGTTGTTTACCCGATTGAAGCAGGTTGGGTTTGGAACGGTCAGGGTTGGCTTGCACAGCTCGGCTGTATCGACTTTGCAGGTTCAATCGTAATTCATATGGTCGGCGGTATCTCGGCACTTGTCGGCGCAATCATCCTCGGACCCCGTATCGGTAAGTACGGCAAGAACGGCAAGGTAAACGCTATCCCCGGTCACAGCATCACACTCGGTGCTCTCGGTGTATTCATTCTTTGGTTTGCATGGTACGGCTTTAACGGTGCCGCTGCTGAAGACGGCGCCCGTCTCGGTCAGATTCTTCTTACAACAACAATTGCTCCGGCAGTTGCAACAGTAACAACTATGCTCTTTACATGGATCAAGAACGGCAAGCCTGATGTTTCAATGTGTCTTAACGCATCACTCGCAGGTCTTGTAGCAATCACGGCAGGTTGTGCAGATGTTGATGCAATCGGCGCAGCAGTTATCGGTATCGTTTCAGGTATCCTCATAGTAGTAGCAGTTGAATTTGTTGATATCAAGCTTAAAATAGATGATCCTGTCGGCGCATTCTCGGTACACGGCGTAAACGGTATGTGGGGCGGCCTTGCAGTAGGTCTTTTCGCAACAGGTAACGGTCAGAACGGTGTTACAGGTCTTTTCTACGGCGGTGGCTTTGCTCAGCTTGGTAAGCAGGCTCTCGGTATTGTTACAATCGTAGCTTGGACAGTTGTTTGCATGATTATCGTATTCACAATTATCAAAAAGACAGTAGGTCTTCGTGTTACAAAGGACGAAGAAATGAAGGGCCTCGATATCTGCGAGCACGGTCTTATCAGCGCATATGCAGACTTTATGCCAATCGGTGTCGGTACAGCTTCACTTGATGAAACATTTGATGTTGACAGCAATGTTCCTGTAACTCAGGCAGTTCCCGTTCAGCTTGCCGGCAAGTATGACATGGCTACCGACGGCACAAAGATTACTAAGATTGACATTCTTCTCAAGCAGTCAAAGCTTGAAGCTCTTAAAGAAGAAATGGATAAGCTCGGCATCACAGGTATGACAGTATCTCAGGTACTCGGTTGCGGTGCTCAGAAGGGTAAAGCAGAGTATTACCGTGGTGTTGCTATTGAAAGTAACCTCCTTCCTAAGATGAAGGTTGAAATCGTAGTTTGCAAGGTTCCTGTAAAGGCAGTTGTTGATGCGGCTGTTAAGGCACTTTACACAGGTCACATCGGTGACGGCAAAATCTTTATCTATGATGTTGAAGATGTTGTTAAGGTTAGAACAGGCGAAACAGGCTACGACGCTATGCAGGATGTTGAATAATCCCCAATAGCTTAATTAACCTATCCTTTTTAATTCACATAAACCGAAACACCCCGAACGGCAATAGCTGTTCGGGGTGTTTTGGCATATAAATGTTTAGCAAAGATAATTGACTTTGTTTTGTATATGCTATATAATAATAGTGTAAAGAATGATATTTGACACTATTAAGGCGGTGGGGCATATGACAGATTACAGAAAGCTTTGTATAGATTTGTTCGGAACAGATAACGAAACCGAGTTAAAGGATATTGCAGGCAGGCTTAAAGGCGGAAGAAAAAATAAGTTGACCGAAACGGATGTTAAAAATGCAATTGAAATGCAGAAAAACGGTAAAACTACTGCTGAAATAGCACAAACCTTTAATGTAAGCCGTCAGACAATTTCAAAATATCTTAACAAGCCCTTGAACGGCAATTATGTTATGCGGCTTGATTTTATGTTCCGTCAGAAGGTGTGTACGGAAATATATGTCAACTTTGCCGATAAGAAAATAAAAATTGTGAATCGCACCAATGATATAATGAAAAGAGCTTTCGGTATAAATGAAAATCCGGATTGGAACGATTTTGAACAGTTTCTTGAAGAAAGATGTTTTCCGAAATCAAGGGCATTCCGAAAAACTATTTTGAAAAAAATCGGAGCGGACGGCTACGATACTTTGCAGATACTTGAAAAAACAGACGGAAGAACGGCTGAGGATAACCAATATATAAGGTTTACAAGAAAGGAGCTGTACGCTTTTTGATTAAGGAAATCAATCTTGACAATTACTCACTTATAGATACAAAATCTGCTTCTTCAAAAGGCAATCAGCAAAAGTGGCTTGTAAACGATTTGTGGTACAAAGCAGACCATATGGGATATGAGGGCTTGTGTGAGGTTGTTGTATCTGAATTGTTGAAAAAATCGAATATAACCGATTTTGCGGAATATTTTCCGATAAAAATAGAATTTGCAGGTCGAAAGCTTAACGGTTGTTATTCAAAAAACTTTCGCAAAAAAAATGAAAGCATTGTCACGCTTGAGCATTTGTCAAAGCAATGGCTTGCGTCATCAATGGCGAAAAATCTTTTGAAGTACGATGATGTGAAGGATAAAATTTCCCACACCGTTGATTTTATCGAGAATAAAACAGGTTTGAAAAATGTCGGAAAATATATAACAGCAATGCTTGAGCTTGACGCATTTTTTCTGAATGAGGACAGGCATACCAATAATATTGCGTTTATACTGAATGATGATACAGGCGAATACAGATTTTGTCCGTATTTTGATTTCGGACTTTCGCTGCTTGCCGACACAACCGAGGATTACCCTCTCGGAGAGGATATTTACAACTTAATCCCAAAAATTCACGCAAAACCTTTTGATGTAGATTTCGATGTACAGCTTGATGCTGCTCAGGAACTGTATGGTGAACAGGTAAAATTTTCGTTTATGAGTTCCGATATAGAAAAATCTTTTGAAAAAGTCAGCGGATATTATCCCGATGAAGTTGTGCTAAGAGTGAAAAATTTAATCTATAATCAAAAACACAAATACGGTAATATGTTTGAGTAATGTTTAAATGATAAATTGCCCGAAAAATGTTGAAAAGTGTAAAACAAATTTGCAATGAAAATGTTTTTACAAAATTGTAAAAAATATTATCATAATTCCTTTAAGTAAATAACAATAGGGGTTAATCTTGTAAAATAATAAGATGAATGAAACAATATGCGGTGGTGAGGTTCTTGAAAAATGCTTTGTTGATTTCACACTCTGAACAGAGTGCCGTTTCTTTGTCACAATTGCTCGAGAGCGAAGGCTATACGGAGATTTCCGTATGCCAAACCTCACAGGAGGCTAAGGAGCTTGCAAAGGGTGAGATTTTTGACCTCATTTGCGTCAATGCACCGCTTGAAAAGGAAAACGGCATTGAGCTTTCAAAGTACTTTGCCGGAATAACCCGTTCAAGTGTTGTGATTATCGTTCCTCAGCGTAATGCGGATTATGTGAACGACGCACTTACGGAGCACGGTGTTCTTGTTATTGCAAAGCCCGTAAACAAGCACCTGTTTCACCACTTTTTGCAGTTTACGGAATGTTTTAAGATGCGTATGTTCCGTGTGATTGAGGAAAATGAAAAGCTCAAGCATATGGTTGCGGATATGAAGATAATAAACAGAGCAAAGTTCCTGCTTATTACCTGCCTTAATATGTCCGAAGATCAGGCGCATCGCTATCTTGAAAAACAGGCTATGGATCTCAGAACAAGCAAGCTTGAGGTTGCAAAGCAGGTTATCAGAACATATGAGAACTGACTGCGATTTTTTTAGTTTATTGAAAGGAATGTGTTTTTATGAGCCGTGCGGCATACTTAATCCTTGAAAACGGAACAGTTTTTGAGGGCAAGGCGTTTGGTGCCGAAAAAGAAACTACGGGAGAACTTGTTTTTACTACAGCAATGACAGGTTATCTTGAAACACTCACCGACCCCAGCTATTACGGTCAGGTGGTTATTCAGACATTCCCTTTAATCGGCAACTATGGTGTTATCCCTGCCGATTTTGAGAGTGACTCTCCGTCACTGAAAGGTTATATTGTACGAGAATGGTGCCAAGTTCCTTCAAACTTCCGTTGTGAGGGTGATCTTGACACCTTTTTAAAAGAGTCGGGAATTCCCGGCATTTACGGAATCGACACCCGTGCGCTCACAAGAATTGTGCGTGAATACGGTGTTCTGAACTGCAAAATCTCCTATTCTCCCGATGTAACAAAGGAAGAACTTGACGAGATTAAGAACTATGTTATTACAGAGGCTGTTGAAAGCACTACTATAAAAGAAAAAGAGCATTTTGACGCTGAAAACGGCGACCTCAATGTTGTGCTTATGGATTTTGGCGCAAAGCATAACATCGGCAGAGAGCTTGTTAAGAGAGGTTGTAACCTTACAGTCGTTCCCGCCCACACAACAGCGGATGAAATTAAGGCTATGAATCCCGACGGCGTAATGCTTTCAAACGGACCGGGAGATCCTTCGGACAACACAGAGATTATTGCAGAGCTTAAAAAGCTTTGTGACTTCGGGATTCCGACTTTCGGTATCTGTCTCGGTCATCAGCTCCTTGCGCTTTCACAGGGTGCAAAAACAGAAAAGCTCAAGTACGGTCACAGAGGTGCAAACCAGCCTGCAAAAGAGGTTGAAACAGGCAGAGTTTACATTACATCACAGAACCACGGCTACGCTGTTGTAAGCGACAGTATGCCAGAAAACGGCAAAGTAAGTTTTGTAAACGGTAATGATAACACCTGTGAGGGCGTAAACTACACAAATATGCCTGCTTTCTCGGTTCAGTTCCATCCGGAAGCTTGCGGCGGTCCTCACGATACAGCATTTTTGTTTGACCGTTTTATTGAATTGATGAAGAACAACAAAAAATAAGAGTCCGAAATTCGGATTACTATTCAGCATAAGAACAGATACAATAATTACTTGAACGAGGAATGATTATATGCCACTCAAAAAGAATATCAAACGAGTTATGGTAATCGGTTCGGGCCCTATCGTAATCGGTCAGGCTGCCGAATTTGACTATGCAGGCACACAGGCTTGCCGTGCGCTTAAAGAAGAAGGACTTGAGGTTATTCTCGTAAACTCAAACCCTGCTACAATTATGACTGATAACGCAATGGCTGATAAAATCTACATTGAGCCGTTGACGCTTGAAACAGTTAAGAGAATCATCAAAAAGGAACGCCCTGACAGCCTTCTTTCAACCCTCGGCGGTCAGACGGGTCTTACCCTTTCAATGCAGCTTGCAAAAGAGGGCTTCCTTGATAAATACAATGTTCAGCTTCTCGGTGCAAACCCCGAAACAATCGACAAGGCAGAGGACAGACAGCTTTTTAAGGACACAATGATTGAAATCGGTCAGCCTGTTATTCCGTCACTTGTTGTTACAGATGTTGAATCAGCTGTTAAGTTTGCCGATGAAATCGGTTATCCTGTAATTATCCGTCCTGCATTCACACTCGGCGGTACAGGCGGCGGTATTGTCGATAACGAGGAAGAACTTCGTGAAATCACATCAAACGGTCTTGAACTTTCTCCTATCACACAGGTGCTTGTTGAAAAATGTATCTCAGGTTGGAAGGAAATCGAGTTTGAGGTTATGCGTGACAGCGACGGAAATGTTATTACTGTCTGCTCAATGGAAAACTTCGATCCTGTAGGCGTTCACACAGGCGACTCAATCGTTATCGCTCCTACGGTAACACTTGCCGACAAGGAATATCAGATGCTCAGAAGTGCGGCTCTCAACATTATCTCTGCACTTAAAGTAGAGGGCGGTTGTAACTGCCAGTTCGCACTCAACCCCGAAACATTTGAATATGCGGTTATCGAGGTTAATCCCCGTGTATCCCGTTCATCGGCACTTGCGTCAAAGGCAACAGGTTATCCTATTGCAAAGGTTGCCGCTAAAATTGCTATCGGTTACACACTTAATGAAATCAAAAATGCCGTTACGGGTACAACATACGCTTGCTTTGAGCCGGCGCTTGACTATGTTGTTGTAAAATTCCCGAAATGGCCTTTCGATAAATTTGTATATGCAAAGAGAACACTCGGTACTCAGATGAAGGCAACAGGCGAGGTTATGGCTATTGCTCCGACATTTGAGCAGGCTATTATGAAAGCCGTACGAGGTGCCGAGATTTCTCACGATACTCTCAATGACAAGGAATTTGCAGAGCTTTCAAACGCATCGGTTTATGACAGACTCAGCGTTTGCGATGACAGAAGAATTTTCTGCGTATATGAGGCTCTCAAGAGAGGCATTACAGTAGAACAGATTCACAACATCACTCTCATTGACGAGTGGTTCCTTGAAAAGCTCAAAAATCTTATTGCCGTTGAAAACGAACTCAAGAACGGCGAGCTTACGGAGGATCTCTATGTTCGTGCCAAGAACAATGGATTCCTTGACAGAACAATTGAAAAAATCACAGGCAGGAAGGTTGAAAATCCGCTTGTTCCTGTTTATAAAATGGTTGATACCTGCGCCGCAGAATTTGAGGCTGAAACTCCTTACTTCTATTCAACATTTGATAAGGAAAATGAAGCTGAGGAATTCATCAGGGAGCAGAAGAGCGATAAGAAAACAGTTATCGTATTCGGTTCGGGTCCTATCAGAATCGGTCAGGGTATCGAATTTGACTATGCGTCTGTTCACTGCGTATGGGCGCTCAAAAAAGCTGGCTACGATGTTGTTATTGTAAACAACAACCCTGAAACAGTATCAACAGACTTTGACACAGCCGACAGACTTTATTTTGAACCGCTCACAACCGAAGATGTTATGGGCATAATAAAGACAGAGAATCCGTTCGGTGTAGTTGTTGCATTCGGCGGACAGACAGCAATTAAGCTCACAAAGTTCCTCAGCGACAACGGTGTAAATATTCTCGGCACATCATACGATGCCATTGATATGGCAGAGGACAGAGAGCGTTTTGACGAGCTTCTTGAAAAGTATCATATCAAGCGTCCCCGTGGCGTAACGGTTATGACAACAGACGAGGCTCTCGATGTTGCAGACAAAATCGGTTATCCTGTTCTTCTCCGTCCGTCATATGTTCTCGGCGGTCAGAATATGATTATTGCATTCAACGAAGATGATGTCAAAGAGTATATGGCAATCATTCTTGCACAGAATATTGAAAATCCGATTCTTATTGATAAGTACCTTCAGGGTACAGAGCTTGAAGTTGACGCCATTTGTGACGGTGAAGATATTCTTATTCCGGGTATTATGGAGCATATCGAGCGTGCCGGTGTTCATTCGGGCGACTCAATTGCGGTTTATCCGGCATGGAATCTCTCAGACAGAATGACTCAGATTATTATTGAAAGCTCAAAGAACCTTGCAATCGAACTCCGTACAAAGGGACTTGTAAACATTCAGTACCTTATCTATAAAGACGAACTTTATGTTATCGAGGTAAATCCCCGTTCTTCAAGAACAATCCCTTACATCAGTAAGGTAACAGGCGTTCCTATGGTTGACCTTGCAACAAGAGCAATGCTCGGTGAAAAGCTCAAAGATATGGGCTACGGCACAGGCCTTTACAGAAAGAGTCCTTACATTGCGGTTAAGGTTCCCGTATTCAGCTTTGAAAAGCTTATCAATGTTGATAACCACCTCGGCCCCGAGATGAAGTCAACAGGTGAAGTTCTCGGTGTTGCAGGCACACTTGAGGAGGCTCTCTATAAGGGACTCATCGGTGCAGGCTACAAGATGAAGAAAAAGGGCGGTGTGTTCATCACAGTCCGTAATTCGGATAAGGCTGAAATCGGTGAAATCGCAAAGAAATACTACGACCTCGGATTCAGAATCTACGCAACAGAGGGTACAGCGGATGTACTCAAGAAGTACGGTATTGACGCCGTAAGCGTAAAGAAAATTCACGAGTCCAAGACAAACAATACTCTTACACTCATTGAATCGGGCAAAATTCAGTATGTTATTTCAACATCTGCAAAGGGCAGAATCCCTTCAAGAGATTCTGTTAAAATTCGTCGTAAGACTGTTGAAAGAAATATTCCGTGTCTTACATCTCTTGACACGGCAAACGCACTTGCAGATTGCCTCAAGAGCCACTATTCACAGCACAGCACGGAGCTTATCGACATTAACCACATGAGAGAGGAAAAGCTTATGTTAAAATTCACTAAGATGCAGGGTATAGGCAATGACTATATCTATTGCAGCACTTTTGATCAGGAAATCAGCAACCCCGAGGCGCTTGCTGTAAGACTTTCCGACAGACATTTCGGTATCGGCGGCGACGGTATTATTCTTGTTTGCCCTTCAAAGGTTGCAGACGCAAAGATGAAAATGTACAACCTTGACGGTTCAGAGGGTAAGATGTGCGGTAACGGTATCCGTTGCGTAGGTAAGTTCCTCTATGACCACGGTATGGTTGATATCAACGAAAAAGACGAAATTACAATTGAAACACTCAGCGGTATCAAGAAACTCAAGGCTTATACTTCAGGCGGAAAGGTTAACCGTCTCAGAGTTGATATGGGCAAGGCTATTCTTGATCCGAAGGAAATTCCTGTTGTTCTCGACGGTGACAAGGTTGTTGACAGACCTGTTGAAATTGCAGGCAAGAACTATAACATCACCTGCGTATCAATGGGCAACCCACACTGCGTGGTATTCATGGACGATATTGATAATCTTGACATTGAAACCGTAGGACCGGAGTTTGAAAACGATAAGCTCTTCCCTGAAAGAGTGAATACAGAATTTGTAACAGTTCTCGATGACCATACAATCAAGATGAGAGTGTGGGAGCGTGGCTCAGGCGAAACATGGGCTTGCGGTACAGGTGCTTGTGCCGTTGCGGTTGCCGCTTGTGAAAACGGTTTCTGCAAAAAGGGCGAAGACATCAAGATTAAGCTCAAGGGCGGCGATCTTATTATCAACTATACTGATGAAACGGTATATATGACAGGTAATGCGGAAAAAGTATTTGAAGGCGAAGTTGAGGTGTAATCGTGGAGATAACCGAACATAAGAAAAATAAAAAATATATATTTGTAACAGGCGGTGTCGTATCCGGTCTTGGCAAGGGTATCACAGCCGCATCTCTCGGCAGACTTTTAAAGGCAAGAGGGCTCAAGATTGTTGCTCAAAAGCTTGACCCGTATATCAATGTCGATCCGGGTACAATGAGCCCGTATCAGCACGGCGAGGTATATGTAACGGAGGACGGTGCAGAAACCGACCTCGACCTCGGTCATTATGAGCGTTTTATTGATGAGGACCTTAACAAGTATTCAAACCTCACAACAGGTAAGGTTTACTCAAATGTTCTTGAAAAGGAGCGTCACGGCGACTACCTCGGCAAGACAGTTCAGGTAATTCCTCACATCACAAATGAAATCAAGTCTTTTATCTACAATGTAGGTGAAAAGACTAATGCCGATGTTGTAATTACGGAAATCGGCGGTACGGTGGGTGATATCGAAAGCCAGCCGTTCCTTGAGGCTATCCGTCAGGTATCTCTTGAAGTCGGCAGAGAGAACAGCATCTTTATTCATGTAACTCTCGTTCCCTATATCAAGGGCAGTGAGGAACACAAATCAAAGCCGACACAGCATTCTGTAAAAGAGCTTCGTTCACTCGGTATCAATCCCGATATCATCGTTCTTCGTTGTGACGAACCTCTTGAGGAGAGCATTTTCAACAAGATTGCACTTTTCTGCAATGTAAAGCCGGATTGTGTAATCGAAAATATTACTCTCCCAACGCTTTATCAGGCACCTCTTATGCTTGAAAAGAGCAATTTCTCAAATGTTGTATGTCGTGAGCTCAATATTGTAACGGACAAAGAGCCTGACCTTTCCGAGTGGGAAGAAATGCTTAGCCGTATCAACAACCGCACAAAGAAATGCACGATTGCTCTTTGCGGTAAGTATGTTGCCCTCCATGACGCATATCTTTCCGTTGCAGAGGCACTTCGTCACGGTGGCTATGAAAATTCCGCAGATGTTGAAATCAAGTGGGTTGACTGCGAACTTCTCACAAAGTACAAGGTTGACGAGCTTCTCGGTGATGTTGACGGTATTCTTGTTCCGGGCGGCTTCGGTAACAGAGGTATCGAAGGTAAGATTATGGCTGCAAAATATGCCCGTGAGCATGATATTCCGTATCTCGGAATCTGTCTCGGTATGCAGACTGCAGTAATCGAATACGCAAGAGATGTTCTCGGCTATGCTGACGCCAACAGCGGTGAGTTTACACCCGATGGCAAGCATAATGTTATTGACCTTATGCCTGAACAGGAAGGCATTGAGGATATGGGCGGCACAATGCGTCTTGGCGCATATCCGTGTGTTATCAAGCCCGATTCGCTTATGGCTAAGGCTTACGGTCAGCATGAAATTTCAGAGCGTCACCGTCATCGTTATGAGTTCAATAACGATTTCAGAGAGGAAATTGAAAATGCAGGCATGAAGATTACAGGTACTTCACCTAACGGACTTCTTGTTGAGGCTGTTGAAGTTCCCGACAACCGTTTCTTCGTTGCTGTTCAGTATCATCCCGAATTCAAGTCACGCCCGAACCGTGCTCATCCGCTTTTCAGAGAATTTATTAAGGCATCACTTGAAAAGTAATTGATTTTCCCACTTAACTTTCAGATTTAAAGGACTGATTTTAATGAAGATTAACAGAAATTTTGACAATCTCGTTCCTAACTATCTTTTTGCAGATGTTGCAAAAAAGACAAATGCATATATTGCGGCTCATCCCGACAAAAAGGTTATCAAGCTTGGTATCGGTGATGTAACCCTTCCGCTTGCTCCTGTTGTTGTTGAGGCAATGAAAAAGGGTGCAGAGGATCTTGCTCACAAGGAAACCTTCAAGGGCTATCCCGATTATGAGGGCTACGAGTTCCTCAGACAGGCTATTTCAGATTATTACAAGAGCTTTGGTGTTGCAGTAGCCGCTGACGAAATCTTTGTATCAGACGGTGCAAAGTCTGACTGCGGTAACATAGGCGACATCTTCTCAAAGGATAATGTTGTTCTCGTAACAGACCCTGTTTACCCCGTATATGTTGACTCAAACATTATGGCAGGCAGAGAAATCGTTTATGCTACATCAAATGAGGCAAACGGCTTTGCCGCTCTTCCTGATGAAAATGTAAAGGCAGACATCATCTACCTTTGCTCACCTAACAACCCGACAGGTTCTGCATACAATGCCGAACAGCTCAAAGCGTGGGTTGACTATGCTCTCAAAAACGATGCAATAATCCTCTACGATTCAGCGTATGAGGCATTCATCACAGAGGATCTTCCTCGTTCAATTTTTGCAATCGAAGGTGCAAGAAAGTGCGCAATTGAAATGTGCTCACTTTCAAAGACAGCAGGCTTCACAGGTACAAGATGCGGTTACACGGTAATTCCTAAGGAGCTTGAGCGTGACGGTCACAATATCTATGCAACATGGTACCGCCGTCAGGCAACAAAGTTCAACGGTGTTTCATGGCCTGTTCAGTGTGCTGCTGCCGCTGTATTCAGCGAAGAAGGTCAGAAGCAGATCAAGGAGAACATTTCTTACTATCAGGAAAATGCAAGAATTATCGCATCTGCTCTTGATGAACTCGGCATCTACTACACAGGCGGTAAGAACTCACCTTACATCTGGCTCAAGTGTCCGAACAATATGGGCAGTTGGGAATTCTTTGACCTCCTCCTCAACGAGGCAAATGTTGTAGGTACTCCGGGTGAGGGCTTTGGCGAAAACGGTGCCGGCTACTTCCGTCTTACATCATTCGGTGACAGAGAAAACACGATTGAGGCTGTTGAGAGAATCAAAAAGGTTCTCACAAACCTCTCAAAGTAATTTGATTGAATTCAGATTATTATATTGAATAAAACACACAGCGGATAACCCGAATTTTGAGGTTATCCGCTGTTTTTGTTATCGGTTATTATCAGTAGGGGCGCTCATTGGGCGCCCGCTAAGTAACGGCACAATATTTGTGATAAGACAGATTATATAAATGCCGCAAAATAATTGTCATACAGTAGCGGCGAACCTTGTTCGCCGCTACTAATTTGTGCCATTTATAAATTCAATCTTGATAGAAAATTTTTCGGCATCCGATGAATGCAATAAGCAATAAAAAAAGGACACTCCATTTGGAATGTCCTTTTGATATACATATTAAAATCAGAACTTAATCTTTTCAGCAATATAATCGTTGAGCTTGTCAATTGCAACTCTTTCCTGCTGCATTGTGTCACGGTCACGAACCGTTACACAACCGTCGTCAACAGACTCAAAGTCATATGTGATACAGAACGGAGTACCGATTTCGTCCTGTCTTCTGTAACGCTTGCCGATTGAGCCTGCGTCGTCATAATCAGTCATAAAGTCGGCTGAAAGCTGTTCATAAACCTTGCCTGCCTGCTCGTTGAGCTTCTTTGAAAGCGGAAGAACGCAAGCCTTGTATGGTGCAAGTGTCGGGTGAAGTCTTAATACAACTCGTGTATCCTTTTCGTCAATAACTTCTTCGTCATAAGCCTCAACAACAAGAGCAAGGAAAAGACGCTCAACACCGAGTGACGGCTCAATAACATACGGAATGTACTTCTCGTTTGTTGTCGGATCAAAATACTCAAGTGTCTTACCGCTTGTTTTGCTGTGCTGTGTAAGGTCATAGTCTGTTCTGTCGGCAACGCCCCAAAGCTCGCCCCAGCCGAACGGGAAGAGATATTCAAAGTCTGTTGTGGCTTTTGAATAGAAACAAAGCTCCTCTTTTGCATGGTCACGAAGACGGAGATTTTCTTCCTTAATATTGAGAGAATAGAGCCAGTCACGGCAGAAACCTCTCCAGTATTCAAACCATTCAAGGTCAGTGCCCGGTTTGCAGAAGAATTCAAGCTCCATCTGCTCAAACTCACGAACACGGAAAATAAAGTTACCGGGTGTGATTTCGTTTCTGAAAGATTTACCGATTTGTGCAACACCGAAAGGAACTTTCTTACGGCTTGTTCTCTGAATGTTAGAGAAGTTCACGAAAATGCCCTGAGCAGTTTCGGGACGAAGATAAATTTCATTCTTGCTGTCCTCTGTAACGCCCTGGAATGTTTTGAACATAAGGTTGAACTGACGAATGTCGGTAAAGTTGTGCTTGCCGCAGTTAGGACACGGAATCTCTTTTTCCTTGATGTAATTCATCATTTCTTCATTTGTCCAGCCTGCAACATTTGTGCCGTCAAAATCTTCAATAAGGTTGTCAGCACGGTGACGGGTTTTACATTCCTTACAATCCATAAGCGGATCAGAGAAACCGCCGAGATGACCCGATGCAACCCATGTCTGCGGGTTCATAAGAATTGCAGAGTCAAGACCTACATTATATTTGTTCTGCTGAACAAACTTTTTGAGCCATGCGTTTTTGATATTGTTTTTAAGTGCAACACCGAGCGGACCGTAATCCCATGTGTTTGCGAGACCGCCGTAAATTTCGGAGCCTGGGTAAACAAAGCCTCTGTTTTTACACAGGGCAACGATTTTATCCATGGTTTTTTTGCTGTTTTCCATAACTTAACCTCTCTTAACAGATAGATAAAAATAACCATTAAAATAATACAATTATTTGCAACTGTTGTCAAGTAAAAACACCAAATGTTAGCGCATAACAATAGGTTTAAAACAATAATTAGAAAAAATTCACAAACTTGCCAAAAACCACTTGTAAATCTGAACATTTTGATATATAATGTAATTACTCGAAATTTGAGTAACAAAAAAGGAGGAATTAGCGATGAAAAAATCATCCAAGGTTCTCAGTTTGGTGCTTGCAGTTCTTATGGCTGTATCCTGTTTTTCAGGCTTGACCATATTCTCTGCATCAGCTGAAGAAACCGACACAAAAATCTATTTTGACGCATCTAATCTCCCTGCAGATTGGGGAACAACAAAGACAGTATACTGTCACCTTTACGCTGTAGCAGGCGATGATTTACCTGAAACATCTTGGCAGGGTAAGGCAGAGAAATGTAAGCAGGATTCTGCTACAGGTCTTTACTACTTCGATACTGCAAAATTGAAGTCAGCTGACGGCACAAATCACGGCGGTCTTAAAGACAACGCTGACTATGCTGTAATTTTCTCAACAATTGATACTAAATCACAGAGTCACCAGACCTGTAACGTAACACTCGGCAAGCCTTGTCTCGGCGACACAATTTACCTCACAGGCGGTACAGTTGAGAATACCGAAGATTCATCAAAGCGTGACTTTGCTGCAACATGGAAGAAGAACAGCGATAACTACGGTCCAAAGGCTGCAATCACATCACTCGGTCATGTAACTGAGGGCAGATTCCCGATTTACCTTTCAAGAGCAGAAATGGTTGCACAGGCTCTTTTCAACTGGGCTGTTAAGAATGCTAAAAACTACACTCCCGAAACTGTAGCTGACATTTGTGCACAGGTTGAGGCTCAGCCAATGGATGTTTACAACGCTTATGCTGAGATGTATGCAGAACAGCTTGCTGATCCTGTAGCTTATCCCGAGTGTGCTCCGCTTACAACAGTAGCTACACTTCTCGGTATTGATCCTTCAGGTACAACAGCTCCTGCAACAGAAGAACCTACAACTGTTGAGCCTACAACTGTTGAGCCTACAACTGTTGAACCCACAACAGAACCCACTACAGAACCTGCAACAGAGCCTGTTGACGAAACACAGTATGTTGTAGCAGGTGTTGAATCACTCACAGGTTATGAATGGCAGGGTTCTCCTGCACTCGCTCCCGAAAATGTAATGACAAAGAGCGGCGATGTTTATACAAAGACATTTACAGCTGTTCCGGTGGGCAAAAGCTATCAGTTCAAGGTTGTTGCAAACACAGGCGACGAGCAGAAGTGGATTGGTTTTGACGGTACAGACAACAATGTAACTTTCGATGTAGTAGAAAGTGCTTGCGATGTAACTGTAACTTTCAATCCTGCTACAAACGAGATTGCTGTAACAGGTGACGGTGTTAAAATGGTTACAGACCTTGAAATCAACAGCATTACAGTTGTTGGTAACGGCGAAAACAGCTGGCTTAACGGTGTAGCATGGGGTGTTGACGCTGAAGTTAACCACATGACTAAGATTGCTGACAAGGTTTATCAGATTACATACACAGGTATCGAGTCTGCTGACGCTGCATACCAGTTCAAGTTTGCAGTTAACGACGATTGGGCTGCTAACTGGGGCCTTTCTGTGCAGAGCGCAGCTGCTATAGGCAAGGATTTTGACCTTACATTTAATGGTGAAAATATGCTCCTTAACACAGTTTCTGCCGGTTATCCGGAAGATTCACTTGTTGATGTAACAATCACACTTGATCTTACAAACTTTGATTATCCGTCACGCTCAGGTGCTAAGGCTAATATTAAGATTGACGGTAACCGTGTTCCGCTTCTCGGCGATGCTGACGGTGACTACTCAATTACAGTTGTAGATGCTACAACAATTCAGAAGATTGCTATCAACCTTATGAGTATTGCTGCTGATGATGCAAATGCATTCAAGACATGTGATGCTAACGAGGATGGCAGAATCTCAATCAAGGATGCTACTCTCGTTCAGAAGTACATCGTTGGCGGTTACGAAACAGGCAATGTCGGTTTACCGATTACTGTTGAATAATTAATCGCTGTTGATTAAATTCACAATTGCAATTTACCCCACAGGGTTTTCCTGTGGGGTTATTTTTTGCCGTAAAACAAGGAAATTTTGCCGATAAAGGTGCAAAGTGCAGTAATATGTGGTATAATCATAGTGCAGATGTTCCGCTTTACTCATACGGTGGATTCGTTCTGAATTTAAGCAGAGTTATATTTTACTTAGACTCCGAGGAGCTGATGCTCTGCGTGAATTAAAAATGTTCAAAAAGAAAAGAGGCGAAGGATGTATGTATATTCATGATATTTCGAGAGACACTCTTACAACCGAAACATATCCGGGTGATCCCGAAACTGTTGTGACTCCGCTGAGAAGTATTGATGAAGATGACGAGTGCAATCTTTCGCAGATTTCTATGTGCGTTCATGCAGGCACGCATATTGACGCTCCTCTCCACTTTTGCCCTGACGGCAAGGGGATAACCGATTTAAGGCTCAACACTTTCTACGGAAAATGCACCGTAATAACGGTCAAGGGTGTGCTGACGGGCGAAGATATGGACAAGCTGTTGCCGTATTGCCGAAAACGCATACTCTTTCGTGGGAACGGCAAAACATACCTTTCACATTCTGCCGCAATTGTGCTTGCACAAAGCAGGGTGGTGCTTGTCGGTACGGATGCCGAGTCAATCGCACCTCCGTTTGATGAAGTTAAAACACATCTTGAACTTGGCAGAGCGGATATTGCCGTTCTCGAAAATCTCAATCTTTCGGGAGTGGCTGACGGCGAATATGATTTGTGTGCGTTTCCGATAAAGCTCGGCGGAGTTGAGGCGGCACCATGCAGAGCGATACTTTTTGAACAGGAAAAAGGATTAAACTAAGGTGATATTTATGGTAAAAATGGTAGTATTTGATCTTGACGGCACGCTTATGAATTCGCTTACCGATCTTGCTATAAGTGTGAACTACGGTCTGAAGCTTAACGGTCTTGAAGAAAAGCCGGTTGAAAATTATAAAACATATGTCGGAAACGGCAGAGAAATGCTCATCAGAAGGGCGATGGGAGATGCGTGGACCGACCACGAGCTTTTTGAAAAGGTCAAGGCTGATTACGACAGACACTATGCCGTTCATTGCAACGACCACACCTCCGCATATGACGGTTGTGCCGAAATGCTTGAAAAGCTTGCAAAAAAGGGTGTAAAAACAGGTGTGCTTTCAAACAAGCCAGATGAATTTGTCGATAAAATGCTAAAAAAAGCATTCCCAAATCACAAGTTTACTCAGGCATGGGGGCAGAAGCCACAGTACAAGACAAAGCCTGAGCCTGATGCTCTGCTTGCACTCCTTGATATGAGCGGTGTAACTCCCGAAGAATGTTTCTATGTCGGTGACAGCGATGTCGATGTGTTTACGGCAAACAATGCGGGTGTAAAAATGGCAGGTGTTTCATGGGGATTCAGGGGCAAAAACGAGCTTATGAACGCAGGTGCGCCGTTTGTTGCTGACACAGCAGAAGAACTTTTTGACTACATTTGTAAATTTATATAATAGTATGAACAAGATAAACTATCAGAAAGAACTCGACAGGGTGATTGACAAAATCACGAAAGAGGGCAGAGTACCGAAGCTGCTTTTGCATGTGTGTTGCGCCCCGTGTTCGTCATACTGCCTTGAGTATCTTTCAAAATATTTTGATATCACGGTCTATTTTTACAATCCGAATATTTCGATTGCGGATGAGTATAATTACCGCCTGAGCGAAGAAAAGCGTCTTGTGTCGCTTATGCCGTTTGAACATCCTGTAAAGGTGGTCGAGGGCGAATATTTGCCCAAGGATTACTTTGATTATGTCAAAGGTTTTGAAAATGAACCCGAGGGCGGAAAGCGGTGTGAAAAATGTTTCAGACTGCGACTTGAATCCTCTGCACGCTACGCAAAGGAACACGGCTTTGATTATTTCACAACCACGCTTACAATCAGTCCGCTGAAAAATGCGCAGTTGCTTAATTCAATCGGTGCGGAGCTTGCCGAGAAGTACGGCATTCCGTGGCTGTACAGCGACTTCAAAAAGCGTGAAGGCTACAAGCGTTCAATCATCCTTTCAAAAGAATATGACCTCTACCGCCAAAACTACTGTGGCTGCGTCTTTTCAAAAAGGGATAGTATGCAGAGAAAAAACTAATTAATATACCAAAAGACAAATCCCCGTCAGAATTTCTGACGGGGATTAATCGTGTTTGCAAATTATTTAACTGAGGTTAACGCATATTAACTTGGTTGTTTTACACAACCGATTTGAGGTATTCGACAATTTCCTGCTGTGTACTCATTTCAAGCACCTTTGCAGTAACTTTGTCTGCCTCTTCTTTTGTCCATGTGGAAATTATTTTTCTCACATTGAGAACTGACGGAGCGGAAACGCTGAATTCTGTGAGTCCGAATGAAATAAGCAACGGAATCATCAGCTTGTTTGCGGCAGCCTCACCGCACATTCCGACTGAAATGCCGTTCTGAACACCGCACTCAATTGTGCGCTTAATCATTCTGAGAACGCTTGGCTGAAGGGGAGAGTAGAGGTAAGACACATCGTTGTTGCCTCTGTCACAAGCCATTGTGTAGCCTGTGAGGTCATTTGTGCCGATGCTGAAGAAGTCTGCCTCTTTTGCAAGCATATCTGCGATAACTGCCGCAGACGCTGTTTCAACCATAACACCAACCTGAATGTTTTCGTTGAAATTTATGCCCATATTGCGTAAATCGGCTTTGCATTCTGCAACAAGCTTTTTGCCCTCACGAAGTTCATCCATAGTTGTGATGAGCGGGAACATAATCTTGACGTCACCGAATGCGCTTGCACGCAAAATGGCTTTAATCTGTGATTTGAAAAGTTCACGGTTTTTAAGGCAATATCTGATTGCACGGAATCCCATGAACGGATTTTCTTCTTTTTCAAGTCCAAGGTACGGAATGTCCTTGTCACCGCCGATATCAAGTGTTCTGATAATCAGCGACTTGCCCTTTAAGATAAGAGCCGCCTTTTTGTAGGCCTCAAACTGTTCGTCCTCTGTCGGAATTGAAGTTCTGTCCATGAACAGAAACTCTGTTCTGAAAAGTCCGACACCCTCGCCGTCTGCATCAACTGCCTTGACAGCGTCTTCGGGTTTTCCTATGTTGCAGAAAAGTTCATAAACTTCTCCGCTTGCGGATTTTGTTTCTCGTCCCCTGTAATTTTCAAGCTCTTTGCGTTCTGCAAGAAAAGCATCACGCTTTTTGGAGTATTCTGCAACTGTGTTATCATCCGGATTAACAATTACAGCACCCTCACTGCCGTCAACTACAACTGTGTCGCCGTTTTTCAGGCTTGATGCGACACCCTCAACACTGAGTACGGCGGGAATCTCAAGCGCTCTTGCAAGAATTGCAGAGTGGGAAGTTGTTCCGCCTGTTTCAGTAATAATGCCTGCTATGTTTTCTTTTACAATACCTGCCGTAACAGAAGGAGTAAGCTCCCTTGCAACAAGCACAGTGCCTTTTGGCGCATCGCTTACTTTAATTTCGTTTACTCCGAGAAGAATGCCGAGAACACCGCTCTTGATATCTCTGACATCAGCCGCACGCTGTTTTGTAAGCTCATCGTCAGCTGCCGAGAACATTGCAATAAACATATCGCACATATGCTCAAGAGCAGATTCCGCACATTGACCGTCTGCAATCAGCTTTTCAATTTCACCGCTGAGATACGGATCTTTGATAATCTGAATGTGACCTGCAAGAATTTCTGCCTCTTTTTCACCGGCTGAACTGCGAAGATTTTCTGCCTGTTTTTCAGTATTGTAGCAAAAAGCATCTACTGCTGCCTTAAAACGCTGTGACTCTGCCTCAGTATCTGTTACTGTTCGTGGAGTGTATTCAAGCGAATGTTCTTCAATAAGCATTACCTTACCGATTCCGATACCCTCGGATGCGGCTGTTCCGTGTAGCATAATCTTCACCTCTTGTAACTGGTCTGTCGGTGCCATTATTCGCCAAGACCGCTCTCAATGAGCTGTACTGCCTCTGCAAGTGCCTCGTTTTCGTCAGCACCGTCGCAAACAACTTCAATTTCACTGCCGCACTTGATGCAAGCCGCAATAATGTTGAGGAGGCTCTTTGCGTTGTACTGATTGCCGTTGAATTTGATTGTTACATCACAGCTGTATTTGCCCATAGCTGTTGCAAAAACCGATGCCGGACGCATATGGAATCCCTGCGCATTTGTGAGTACGAGTTCTTTTGATACCATAATAAAATCTCCTTTATAAACAAATTTGTGTTTTGAAGTTTTGAATCTAATGTCGTGAAAGTTCTTTGAGTTTTGAGGGGTGGCACCGGCTTTTACACCGGTGCCGAGGAACAAAACATTTCAAAAAACGGGTAATAGCAAATTAATTATTTTTTAATCGGTCTTTTGAGAAGTGCAAGCATAAGCATTGTAACTACTGCACCGATTGCAAGAGCAAGGAGGTAGAAATACCATGTACCCTGCATTGTTGCGAATACGAAGATACCGCCGTGAGGAGCCATAAGCTTACAGCCAAAGAGAGCTGAAAATGCGCCTGCTACTGCAGAACCAACGATACATGAAGGGATAACCTGAAGCGGATGACCTGCTGCGTAAGGAATTGCACCTTCTGTGATGAATGAAAGTCCCATTACATAGTTTACGGGAGCATTCTTTCTTTCTTCGTCTGTCCAACGATTCTTGAAGAATGTGTTTGAAAGAGCGATTGCGATTGGAGGAACCATACCGCCGATCATAACTGCTGCCATAATGATGTATGCCTGATCGTCTGCGTTTGCAAGGTTAAGTGTTGCGAATGCATAAGCTGCCTTGTTGAAAGGACCACCCATGTCGATAGACATCATACCTGCGAGGAGCGCACAGAGCGGAACCATCATTGCAGGGTTAGAGGCAATAGCGTTAAGGCCGTCTGACATACCTGAGTTAATCATACCCATGAACGGGTTGACTGCGCACATTACAACGAGAATACCGCCGAGTCCGAGAAGCGGATAGATGAGAACTGGCTTGATACCCTCAAGAGCCTTGGGCATCTTATCGCACATTTTTTCAATAGCAAGCATTAAGTAACCGCCTGCGAAACCTGCAAGCAATCCACCGAGGAAGCCTGACGGAACTGTGTTAACAGCACCCGGATCTGCAAAGGTTGCGCCTGATGTTGCAAGGAAACCGCCTACAAGACCAACGAGAAGGCCGGGACGGTCTGCAATTGACATTGCGATAAAGCCGGAAAGAATAGGAACCATAAGGTTAAATGCCACACCGCCGAGTGTCTTAAACCATGCGGCTGCAGGAGTTACCGTACCGAATGTACTGCCAGCCTCCTGTGCGTTAACACCGCATGCAATATCAATGAGGAATGCAATTGCAATGAAAATACCGCCTGCTACAACGAACGGGAGCATATGTGATACACCGTTCATAAGGTGACCGTAAGCGCCGCCTCTCTTCTTTGGAGCATCTGCAGAACCGCCTTTGTGATGATATACGGGAACTTCTTTGTTTACAATCTTGTTGATAAGCTCTTCCGGCTTATGAATACCGTCTGAAACGGCACACTGTAAAACGGGCTTGCCGTCAAAACGGGCAAGATTTATTGTGATGTCAGCGGCAATGATGATACCGTCACAATTTGCAATTTCTTCTTCGGTAAGCACATTCTTTGCACCGCCCGAACCGTTTGTTTCAACCTTAATCGGAATGTTAAGGCTGTCGCCGGCTTTCTGGAGTGATTCAGCCGCCATATAAGTATGAGCAATACCTGTTGGACAAGCTGTGATAGCAAGAACTCTGTAACCCTTCTTTGCAGGAACTTCTGCCTTTGGTTCATCGGGGAACTTCTCTGTTTCTTTTGCGTCAATAATCGAGATAAATTCTTTCGGAGTTTTTGCGGCTTTAAGTTTCGCTGTAAAATCTTCATGCATTAAAAGCTGCATAAGTCTTGCGAGAACCTCAAGGTGAACATCACCGTCTGTTGTAGCCGCTATCATAAAAATAAGTTTGCAAGGCTGTCCGTCGGGAGCATCGTAATTAACGCCGTTTGGAACTGTAATTGCTGCAAGTGCAGGAGCTTTTACCGCCGTGCTCTTTGCGTGCGGAATGGCAACCTCCATACCGACTGCTGTTGTTCCCATTTCCTCTCTTGCGAGGATTCCTTTCTTATACTCGGCTGCATTTACAAGGTTTCCGCTCTTTTCGTGCAATGAAACGAGCTTGTCGATTGCTGCCTGTTTGTTTGCCACTGATACATTAAGCTCTATGGCACTTTGTTTTAATAAATCAGTAATACGCATAAATTCTTCTCCTTTTTAATTTATTTATTTCTACCCACTCAGAATTGAGCGAGCAATTCATCAATTTTATCTTTTGTGGCAAGTCCGTTTAAAAATGCTGTTGCATTTCCGCAGGCACTGCCGAGCTTTAACGCATAGGCGTAATCATTTTTGTCAATGCAGCCGGCTACAAAGCCTGCTACCATCGAGTCACCCGAGCCTACTGTATTCAGTACCTTGTGACCTTTAATAACGCCCTCTTTATGAACCTTTCCGAATTCGTCAACAAGTAATGCACCGTCGCCGCCCAGAGAAACGAGAACATTTTTTGCACCCATTTTCTGCAATTCCTGTGCATATTTGACAACATCGCTTTCTGTCTTTACTGTTGTGTCAAAAATTTCTGAAAGCTCCTGACGGTTCGGTTTGATTAAAAACGGTTTGTATTTTAGTGAATTAACAAGCAACTTTTTAGTTGCGTCAACTACAATTCTTACATCTTTTCCGTCAAGTCTTTCTATGATTCTTTCATAAACATCGTCAGGCAATGTATTTGGAATATTTCCTGCAATGATAAGTGTATCGCCGCTCTGAATATTGTCGATTTTATCAAACAGATTCAAAAGTTCTTCCTCATCTATGTGCGGTCCTTGACAGTTGATTTCGGTTTCTTCGCCTGCCTTGATTTTGATGTTTATTCTTGAAATTCCGCTTTTAAGTGTGATAAAATCTGCTGTGATTTTAGGATTTTTAAGACCTTTTTCAATAGCCTCTCCGGTAAATCCTGCAACAAAACCAAGCGCTGTGCTCTTGATACCGAGTTCGGCAAGTACGCACGAAACATTTATTCCCTTGCCGCCGATGTAATATTCCTCGCTTGTTGTTCTGTTTGTAATGCCTGTCTTAAGCTCATCAAGACGAACGATGTAATCAATTGACGGGTTTAGTGTAACTGTGTAAATCACTTCATAACCTCCTTGATTATTGTTTTTTCCGAAAACTCATTATACGGGAGTTTGTCGGTTATAATACAGCAGTCTTTAAGCTCTGCAAAGGTAATCGGAAATACCTTTCTGAATTTGGTATTGTCGGCAAGAACAAAAGACATATAACTTCTTTTTATAACTTCCTCTTTGATCAAGCCCTCTTCCATATCAGGAGTGGTAAAGCCTGCATTTAATTCAATTCCGTTAGTACCCATAAAGGATTTTGTAAAGTTAAAGGTTTTCAGCGACCTTAAACCTTCCGCGCCCATAATAGCCTCGGTAGCAGGTTTGATTCTGCCGCCGATTGTGTATGTTGTAAGTCCCTTTCTTATAAGCTTTTTTGCGTGGGTAATACCGTTTGTAACATAGGTTGCGTTTTTGTTTGTAATGTAATCTGTGAGAATATCAGTGGTTGTGCCTGCGTCTATATATACAAAATCCGTATCGTTAATAAGTTTTGCACAATAGATTGCGATTGCTTTCTTTTCGTCAAGCATTATACCTTCTCTTGATTTCACATCAGCCTCATATACGCCCGAAAGCTGGTGAATTGAGGTTGCTCCTCCGAATACTTTATTAAGCTTGCCCATCTCGTCAAGTGTTGTGAGGTCACGCCTTATGGTTGACTCAGATGTATTCAAAAGCTTTGTAAGCTCCTGTACCGTGACTGTGTTTTTCTCGCTTAATATTTGAAGTATTGTTTGGTATCTTTCCTGAGTAAGCATTTCCCTCACCTCTTGACTACATTATAACACCTGTTTTGTTAAAGTCAAGCAAATTCTTTCAAAAAAATTCATTAAAATTGAAATTCAGTTAGTTTATATCAAAAATCGCATATAATTTTGTGTGTTTTAACAAGTGATTTTGCTTTTGCATTTTTAAGTCATTCAATTTCAGTCATAAATCAGCCAAGATTATTCAAAAATATTCTATCCCGATTACTGTCTTTTTATTCCCGTATTTTATCATTTATAAAAGCAAAAAGCTGTTCGGTAACTCTTGCCCGAACAGCTTTAATGTACTTTTAATATTAAATTTTAATTACGAAGCAATAATAGTCTGAATCTTTGTAACATCGGCAACATCAATTTTACCGTCGCCGTTTGCGTCTGCCGCCTTTGTATTTTTAATTACATATGATGAATTGCCCGAAAGATACATCTGTAAGTATGTAACATCCGATACATCTATTTTGCCGTCATTATTTATATCACCTACAGGTACAGTTTCCTCCTGCAATGCTTTGAATGTAATTTTATTTTTGGTTGCGTATGTCTGCGCCTTTGTATTTTTATAGCCGTAAATTATAAATCCGTCAATAACTCTGCCATCACTATAGCCCACTGCGGTTCTACCAAAATATGTAACACTCTTTGGAATAGTAATAGATTTCATAGCTTGGCAATTTTCAAATGCAGATGTTTCGATTGATGTAAGAGTATTCGGCAAAGTTACCGAGGATAATTTTGTACAGTCATAAAAGGACATTGAACCTATTTTTTTAACTGTATTTGGAATGGTTATCTGTGTCAGATTTGTTGCTTTACTAAACAAATTATTCGGCACTGATGTTGCTCCGTTTTCGATTATAGCTGTTTTTAGTCCCGAATCTTCAAACACATCAATGCCTGCTTTGGTTACAGTCTTCGGTATTGTAATTGTTGTGAGCGCTGTTGTTCCGTTAAATGCGCTATAGCCGATTTCGGTAAGAGTATTTGGCAATGTTACCGATGATAGACTTTTACAACCGTAGAATGACATTGAGCCTACTTTCTTTACTGTATTCGGAATTGTTACTTTAGTTAAATTTTTAGCGTTACTGAAAAGATTGTCTGCTACTGCTGTTGCGCCGTTTTCGATTGTGGCTGTTTTAAGTGCCGAACCGTTAAATACATCAATGCCTGCTTTGGTTACAGTCTTCGGTATTGTAATTGTTGTGAGCGCTGTTGTTCCGTTAAATGCGCTATAGCCGATTTCGGTAAGAGTATTTGGCAATGTTACCGATGATAGACTTTTACAACCGTAGAATGACATTGAGCCTACTTTCTTTACTGTATTCGGAATTGTTACTTTAGTTAAATTTTTAGCGTTACTGAAAAGATTGTCTGCTACTGCTGTTGCGCCGTTTTCGATTGCGGCTGTTTTAAGTGCCGAACCGTTAAATACATTATTACCGGCTGTTGTAACTGTTTTTGGAATTGTAATTGTTGTAAGTGCTGTTGTTCCTTCAAATGCATTATAGCCAATTTCCGTAAGATTGCTTGGTAATGTAACTTTTGAAAGTTTTGTACAATTGTGAAATGCCATTGAACCGACAACTTTTATTGTATTTGGTATTTTAACAGAAGTTAATGTGCTATTGTTGTAAAAAGAATTATCAGAAATTTTTACAACATTTTTATTTAAAATTTGTGACGGAATTGTAATATCGGTTGCTATACCCTTATATCCCGCAATATTTACGGTATCATCTGAATTTACAGTATATTCATAGTTGCCGCTTATAAAAATAGTTGCCGCATTTGCTGTAATTGAAATCACAGATAACCCGCTTACAGCTAAAACCACAGCAATAATTGATGCTAAAAATTTTTTCATTTATTTTCTCTCCTTGTCATTATGACAAAATATTTTATATACTTCTCAATATACAATAAAAATAATAGCAAATATGAAATTTACTGTCAATACAAAATTGTGCAATTCAGTTACATATACAATCATCAAAAATATAAATCTTTTTATTTGTCAACTTTAACACAAAAAGGTCAAAGCGGAAAGTATTTGTGGGCTTTGCCCACAGCCTTTGAAAAGGTTGACCAAACTTTTATAATTGCTTGGAAAATCAATTTGCTAAACCATAATTTATTAATGCTATCTCAAATAATCTTATAGCCTTTGACCGAAAACAAATCAAAGGCTATATATTTTTCTCAATATTACTTTTCAAAATCAATTGAAAGGCTCTTTTTGTCGGAAGTAAATTTACGGCACGCTACCCCTGCCGACTGCAACATTCTTTTAGACGCAACAGTTGCGGCGCTGTCGGCATATTTATCATAAAGATAAACAACCTCTGCTATACCCGACTGAATAATGGCTTTTGCACATTCGTTGCAAGGAAAAAGGTCAACATACAGCCTTGCGCCCTTAAGATTTTTGCCTCTTGCATTAAGTATAGCATTAAGCTCGGCGTGTACCACATAGCTGTACTTTGTGTCTTCACCATCTCTGCACCACGGATAATCGTCATCGGAACAGCCGAAAGGAAAGCCGTTGTAACCTGTTGAAAGAATGATATTGTTATTGTCTACAATACACGCACCTACTTGAGTGTTCGGGTCTTTACTGCGCTTTGAGGCAAGAATAGCCACACCCATAAAGTATTCGTCCCATGAAATATAGTCTTTTCTCTTCATATTATCTTTATCCTCCTTATCAATAACCTGATTTTTTCAAGTCTGCAAGTATCTGCACATAAAATTCTCTTATGTCAAAGTCCTTAATATTTTCACGGTTAAGGTCAATCATATCTCCGTGAGAAATACCTCTTTTACCTTTTGTAGTAATGTATGTATATTTTTCGCCCCAGGCAAAGGAGTTTTCTGAAACCAAGCCATCATTCTCGCCGTCAAAATATTTTACAAGATTGTATGAAAAGTTAAGCGGAAATTTTCCTCCCGACGCTCTGTTCAGCTTTGAGCCAAAGCTCTGATAATAAACCTTTGGTGAGTCAAATACATCAGCGTTAAGTTTCGTACAATTTGCCTGCGTAAGGTCGGTTACGGCAGAAATGAAGTCGGGATTTTTGTCGCCAAACTTTAAAAGTGCGTTATTGTATGCAAAAGCAATTTTGTTTTTAACATTAGGCGAAACTTTTGTTAAAAGATAGTCGGCAAAACCACAGCCACGATGCGGAGTGTTTATTGTGGTGAGCGATGCTGTCATATCTTCAACGCCGTAACAGGCAATCGCCTTTCTGCAATCGAGTCCGCCCTTTGAATGAGCAATAATGTTCAGCTTTTCACAACCTGTTTCCGCAACGATTTGTTTAATTCTCTCGGCAATCTCTTTGGCGCTGTCATCTACAGATGCGGCCGATTCGTGATTACCGTAGTAAATTTCTGCGCCGTTTGCAATAAGCTCTGCCGGCACTCTGCCCCAATAATTGAAATATGCGCTGTCACGAAAAAACACACCGTGCACAAGCAACACAGGGTATTTTGTTTTGCAAATTTTCTCATTAATTCTTTTTCTGTCTTGTTCGGCTTTATCAATCTCAAAATTAACCTCTTGCATAGTTATTTTTATAATAACGCCAAGACAAAATAAATTTACAATCGGAATAAAACCGCAAATTATTCCGATAAACCTATGCTTTATGCCAAGTTGAACCGATGTGCAATAAACGGAAATGATACCGTTCCAAAACAAAATAAACTCCGCAAGCAGAGCACCTCCAAGGCACAGCGCCCATTTTACCCAATTGTCAGGTAACATTTGAAAAGCCGACTGAATATAAATCACACTTGAAAGCAGAGTTGTTATTAAAAATTGCAAGAGCAATTCACTGCCGTGTGCAATCATTCTGAATTTAAAAGACGGATAGCCGCCTTTTGCACCAGACGGAAAAACATTTGCGGCAACAAACGCAAAAACACTGATAAGCGGCAAATACCACCTGTCAAGCATCTCTGCAAGAAAAATGCCGTTAATACCGACCATAAGCATAAGCGTGAGCAACAGCCTATAAAAGAATGTAAACACTCCGGATTTTTTCATTAAATCACCCGTTTTTATAATAACACGCACACACAAAAATTGCAACAAAAAAGCGGATGCAACTAATGCAACCGCTTTAAGATAATTATTTAATTACACCATAAGACTGCAAACGAGATCTGCATATTCGCCAGGATTTTCAATCGGAAGTCCTGCAATGAGGAGAGCCTGATCGTAGAGAAGCTCTGCGTACTTCTTTGCTTTTTCAATATCCGTCTGCACTGCGCTTTCCATTGCCTTTACAGCCGAGTGATTCATATTAAGTTCAAGCACTCTCTGTGCTTTCATACCGCTGTCAGGCTGAACCGCATTGAAGTATTTTTCCATTTCAAATGAAATGCCGCCCTTTGCGGTAAGGCAAACAGGGTGAGAAACCAACTTTTTAGACGCAACAACTTCGCTTACCTTGTCGCCGAGTGTTTCTTTTACAAAAGTAAGGATTGCACTGCTGTCCTTTTCTTCCTCTTTGTTTTCATCATTCTCAATACCGAGGTCATCGTTTGTAGCCGAACAGAAACGCTTGTCCTTGTACTGCATAAGAGTCTGGAGTGAGAACTCATCAATTTCTTCTGTACAATAGAGGATTTCGTAACCCTTTGAACGCAAAAGTTCTGTCTGCGGGAGATTGTCAATTGAAGAAATGTTCTCGCCGACTGCAAAGTAAATAAACTTCTGATCCTCTTTCATTCTGTCAACATATTCCGAAAGAGTTACAAGTTTTTTCTCTGTAGAAGAGTAATACATAAGTAAGTCTTGTAATTCTTCTTTATGCATACCGTAGTCGGCAGATACTCCGTACTTAAGCTGTCTGCCAAAGGCATTGAAGAACTTTTCATATTTTTCTCTGTCATTTGCAAGCATTGAAGTAAGCTCGTTCTTAATCTTCTTCTCAATGTTCTGTGCAATAGTGATAAGGTGACGGTCATGCTGGAGCATCTCTCTTGAAATGTTAAGCGAAAGGTCTGCACTGTCAACAATACCCTTTACAAATCTGAAATGTTCAGGTAAAAGCTCCTCGCAGTTTTCCATAATAAGAACACCGCTTGAATAAAGCTGAAGTCCCTTTTTGTATTCCTTTGTATAGTAATCGTAAGGTGCCTGTGACGGAATGAAAAGCAATGCTTTGTATGTAACAACACCCTCTACGGAAGTTACGATTGTATGCAAAGGCTTGTCCATAGCCATAAACTTTTCACGATAAAAATTATCGTACTCTTCCTGCTTAACATCTTTCTTTGCTCTTTGCCAGATTGGGAGCATACTGTTAAGAGTTTCGGTTTCTGTATAATCCTCATACTCCGGTTTTTCGCTGTCCTTGGTTTCTTCCTTAACTCTGCTGTGAGTCATATCCATCATAATCGGATAGCGAATATAGTCGGAATACTTCTTGATAAGTCCCTGGATTCTGTACTGCTCAAGGAACTCATCATAGTTTTCTTCTTCTGTATTGTCCTTAATTTCAAGTACAATTGTTGTACCGATTTCGTCCCTCTCTGTTTCGGTGATTTCGTAACCGTCTGCGCCGTCAGATTCCCACTTGTAAGCTGTGTCACAGCCGTATTTCTTAGTAACAACGGTAATTTTCTTTGCTACCATAAAAGCGGAGTAAAAGCCGACGCCGAACTGACCGATAATGTCAATATCGTCCTGCTTTTCGCTCATTTCCTGCTTAAACTTGTATGAACCCGAAGATGCGATTGTGCCAAGGTTGTTTTCAAGGTCGTCTTTATCCATACCGATACCGTTATCGGTAATTGTAAGTGTACGGTTTTCCTTGTCGGGCTTTATAAAAATCTTAAAATCATCTCTGCTCATATTAAGCTTATCGTCTGTAAGTGCAATAAAGCAAAGCTTATCAATAGCATCGCTTGCATTTGAAATAAGCTCTCTAAGGAAAATCTCCTTATGAGTATAAATTGAATTAATCATCAGGTCGAGAAGTCTTTTTGACTCTGATTTAAATTCTTTCTTAGCCATAAAATTACTTCCTTTTTAATTAATAATGCGTACTACATTCTTTCGTACTAATATTATATTATACATCATTTTGGTTAAATTTTCAATAGATAAAGTATTGGTTATGTGTAATATTGTCTGCGCACAAAAAAGGCTCCGTCAAAAGACGAAGCCTTAAATTTGTGAAAATATTAAGCTATACGATTAAGCCTTACCGACTGAACCGAAGAGTTCCATTTTCTCTTTAACAGTAGCCTTGATAGCCTCTGCACCCGGAGCAAGGAGCTTTCTTGGGTCAAAGCCCTTACCCTCTAAGTCCTTACCTGCCTCAACATACTTTCTTGTAGCATCGGCAAATGCAAGCTGGCACTCTGTATTTACATTGATCTTTGAAACGCCGAGTGAAATAGCCTTCTTGATCATATCAGCAGGGATGCCTGTACCGCCGTGGAGAACGAGTGGCATATCGCCTGTAAGCTGCTGAATCGCATCAAGAGTTTCAAAGCTAAGACCCTTCCAGTTTGCAGGATACTTACCGTGAATGTTACCGATACCTGCAGCGAGCATTGTTACGCCGAGGTCAGCAACCATTTTACATTCCTTAGGATCTGCGCACTCGCCCATACCGATAACACCGTCTTCCTCACCGCCGATTGAACCAACTTCAGCCTCAAGTGAAAGACCGAGAATGTTACAAGCAGCTACGAGTTCCTTAGTCTTAGCAATGTTCTCTTCGATTGGGTAGTGTGAACCGTCAAACATAATTGAGCTGAAACCTGCCTTAATGCAAGCCTTAGCGCCTTCGTATGAACCGTGATCAAGGTGGAGAGCAACCGGAACAGTAATGTTAAGCTCTTCGAGCATACCGTTTACCATACCAACGACTGTCTTGTAACCGCACATATATTTACCTGCGCCCTCAGATACACCGAGAATTACAGGTGAGTTAAGCTCCTGAGCAGTTAAAAGAATTGACTTTGTCCACTCAAGGTTATTGATGTTGAACTGACCAACTGCATAGTGGCCTGCTTTTGCTTTTGTAAGCATTTCTTTAGCGTTTACTAATGGCATATTAATCTTCCTTTGTAGTAAATTTTCGGAACAAAAAATATAGTCGCTCCGAGTTACTTTTATTATACAATAAATCATTTCAAATATAAAGTCTTTTGCAAAAGTTTTTTGGTTTTTTGAAGAAATTACAGGAAAAATCTTGTAAAATCACCTAATTTTCAATATATACTCACATAAGCGTGATATAATTTTGTTGCTTTTAAAACAATAAAGATATATAATACTTATGAAAGCTATAAATTAGTAATTCATAATTAAAAATTTGCAACATATAAGTTTGACTTAATTATTTTATACAAGTACGAATTATGCATTACTAATAAGGAGATATTTTTATGGATAATAATTTCAATTCTAATAATCAGTTTGAACCTGAAAAGCCTTTTACCGAAAAACCGACCGAGCCGCAGCCTGCGCCTGTTTTTGAAACCGAAAATACAGAAAACAACGCAGAAACGACTAACGAACAATCGGTAACACCGCAGTATCGAAATTTTGAGCCTGAAAAACCGTTTGAAAATGGATTTTCTCAACCTCAGCAACCGCAAAATGACTTTGCTCCTCAAACACCGAATTTTGAACAACCGCAGCAAAACGGATATTATCAAAACAACGGCTGCAACGGACAATACAACCCAAATTTTAATCAGCAGTATAATCCGAATCCGCAATATCAACAGCCGTTTAATCCGCAACCGCCTCAATATCAGCCGTACGGCAGTCCGCAGGCTGGCGGCAGACCTGTGTATCAGCCTCAGTATGGACAATACGCTAATCCACAGCAGCAATATTCTCAACCGTACGCACCACAGTATCAACAATATCAACCGCAGTACGGACAGCAGAATTATCAACAGCCAAACTTTAATCAACAGCCAAACTTTAATCAGCAGCCATACGGACAGCCTTATGTGCCGCAGCAAAAGCCGCCTGTTGATTATTCAAATACATACGCACAACCGCCAATGCCGAATATGCCACGCAAAAAGATGACACCCGGCATAATTGTAATAATAGTTGTGCTGTCATTGCTTTGTGTAGGCAGTATCTGCGGAATGATTGCCTATGTTGCGTCAAATTCAAACGGCAACAAAAATAATACAAATAACAGCTATACATTTACATTACCGAGTGACAGTCCGTACTTTAACAATGACAGTTCAAGCACTCAAGAGCATAATGAATCCGATTACAGCAACAAGACAAATTCTTCTTATGAGGGAATTGACTTAAAAGCTAAACCGAGCGATGCCAAAGATTCCAAATACAACACCGAATATGCAAGCAACGAAGTAACAGATTCTATTGTCGGCGTTCTTTGCTATTCAGACGAAATCACAGATGATTCACAGTGCACTTCGCAGGGCAGCGGAATTATAATTACATCAGACGGTTATGTGGTTACAAATGCTCATGTAGTTGGCAACAGCAAAACTCTCTACCTTATACAGGTTGTTACTTCCGACGGCAAGCAGTACAAAGCAGGTGTTGTTGGTTACGATACACGCACAGACCTTGCTCTTTTGAAAATGGACGATGCAAGCGGACTTAAGGTCGCAAACTTCGGTAACTCCAAAGATGTTTCTCTTGGTGAAAGTGTAATAGCTATAGGTAATCCCGGCGGAGTTAAGTATAACAACTCAATCACCCAGGGTATTGTATCTGCAGTTGACAGACAGAGCAGTATTACGACAAATGTAAAATTCATTCAGACAGATGCAGCCATTAACCCCGGCAATTCCGGCGGCGCTCTTGTAAATATGTACGGTCAGGTAATCGGAGTTTCATCCGCAAAAATAGCCGCTACAGATTATGAGGGTATGGGCTTTGCAATTCCTTCTGCCACAGTAAAAGATGTTATAGATGACATTATGAAATACGGCTATGTGCAGGGCAGAGTAAAAATTGGCGTTACAGGTGAAAATGTACAGAGCAGTGGAAACACACCTGCGGGCATTGCGATTTACAGCATTGACGAGGACGGTCCTTGCGCAAACACAGACCTTAAAGAAAACGATATTATCACAGGTGCCGACGGCAAAAAGGTAAGCAACTTCGCCGAGTTCTATGATATACTCGAAAGCCATAAAGCAGGCGATACAATTGAGCTTGAATATTACCGCAGCTCAAACGGCAGTACAGATAAAGTTACCATAACTTTGCAGGAAAGCAAGTAATAAAATTATATAATCATAACGACCGCTGTCATTATCGGATAGCGGTCGTTTTTAAATTATATAATAAGTGGCTTTTCCTGTTGCTGTCGCATTTAAAGGGTAACACCGTTGTGTTTAGGCTGCCAAACAGCGAACTGTTTGGCGGCTTGAACACAACGGCGAAAGCCTTTGCGAGAGCAACAAAAGGAAATAAACATCATTTTCATAGTCAACGCATTGCGTTGACTATGTTTTTAGCATTTCTGTTTATAATGG
>ERZ773243.741-NODE-741-length-42918-cov-16.709633_pt1 | contig 42918 bp, 43 predicted proteins | sample MGYA00580520_ERZ773243 | MGnify/ENA primary metagenome ERZ773243 (study PRJEB29015, sample SAMEA2737747) | human gut metagenome | biome: human gut; feature: human-associated habitat; material: faeces | place: China | collected 2012 ... | reverse complement strand
AAAAAACGAGGCTGCCGTTTTGTTCAGGCTTTGCTTAAGAGAGCTATGCTATATTTTAAATCCTAATTAATAGATTCTGTTGTACGCATTACCAGTACATTCTATAATGTCCGATTTTCTTTAAGAATTTCGGACATTTTATTGCTACATCAAGAGTAATATCGTATCTTTGCAACTAGAATCATTGTGGATATGAAGACGATACTGACGAAGGAAATACGAAACATCATAGACCGAAACGGACCGAACAGGCTTTATATGGTGAGTGATTTTGCCCATCTGAATAATGACGGACTAGTTACTCGTGCGCTTTCCCGATTAGAGAAAGAGGGTGTGCTCATTCGTCTTTCTCAAGGTCTATATCTATATCCATTACGGAATAAGTTTGGTGTACTTCGTCCCTCTATAGAAGATATCGCATACGCTATAGCGGAAAAGGATAAGGCTCGTATTATACCTAGTGGATTGACAGCATTGAACAAATTGGGACTTTCCACACAGGTCACGATGAATGCAGTCTATTTGACAGATGCCACAGCAAGGGAACTTACTATCGGGAACCGTAAAATCATATTCAAGCGCAGCGCACCTCGCAATTTTGCCTACAAGACAGACTTGTTTCCACTTATAGTCGCTGCCATGAAAGAATTAGGGAAAGATAACGTGACAGACGAACAGGTTGCAATCATAAAACAAGCCATTGAAAAATATGGTAGTCCTGATGAAATCAAATACGATTACAGCATTGCCCCGCAATGGATTAAACAAAGACTTGCATTATGAATTTTACTAAGCTTACAAAAGAAGAACAACTTACCATTTTGGCTAATGTAGCCGAAGATAAAGGGATTGTGGACAATGCCGTAGAAAAGGACTATTGGGTCAGTATGGTGTTACGTGCCATATTTTCTTTGCCGTATGCAGCAGCTTTTGTTTTCAAGGGAGGAACAAGCCTTAGCAAAGGTTGGGGATTAATAGAACGGTTCTCGGAAGACATTGACCTTGCAATAGATCCCCAATATCTCGGCTTTACAAATATTGAGACTAAAAGTCAACGGACTAAATTGCGGAAAGACTCCAAGAAGTTCATAGATGGCTCTTTCGCGCTCGACGTTGAGACCAGATTAAAAGAGTTTGGGCTATCAGAGAACTGTAAGGTTATAGTTCCGGAGACATCTGTCAGTGACCTTGATCCTGTAGTCCTGTTTGTCGAGTATAATTCAGTGCTGCAAACGAAAATGCAATATATACCCGAACGAGTCAAAGTTGAGATAAGTTGTCGTTCACTCATGGAACCGTCAGAAGATGTGGAAATGCGTTCTATGATAGAAGAGGCTTATCCAGGTGAAGAGTTCTCACTTCCTATATTCACTGTTCCTACCGTAGTGCCAGGACGAACATTTCTGGAAAAGGTTTTTCTTTTGCATGAAGAGTTTAACCGTCCCAATGGCTGTACGCATATCGAACGTATCACACGACATATGTATGACATTGTAAAGATGATGGATAAACCGTTTGCTATGGAAGCAATGCAGGATGTACAATTATACGAGGACATTGTGACTCATCGTAAAAAGTTTACGGCTTGGAGTGGATTGGACTATACGAGTCATCTTCCACACACAATATCGTTCCTGCCTCCTGAAAGCATCGAAGATGTTTTGCGTGACGACTATAAGCAGATGCAAATTGGCTTCATCTATGCCAATGCACCTTCTTTCGATGAGATTGTGGAACGATTGAGTGAGTTGCAAAGCAGATTTAGGACATTGGTATGGAAAAATAATCGTTGACGGTATGGCTAGAATAAATGTTGATATGACCGAAACTATTATTTTTGATTGATAAAGAATACAAAACATAGTTCAATATGGCACATAGTTTCATAACCAATAAAGATCGTCTACTCTCCGACATTATCACGGGTATCTTGCCCAAATCGGATGCCGTAGATATTCTTGTGGGCTATTTCTATTTTTCGGGATACATACAGCTTGCCGATAAGCTCGCTGATAAGCATCTCCGTATATGATTCAAGGCTGAGTTTGTGGATTTCGACAGACCCGATGCAGGAAAGAAATCCATCTGTCAGTTCTTATACTTATTGTATCAATAACCCTATTGTCGCAAAAGACGAAGAAAGTAAAAAACCGATATATAGACAGATTGATGATGAATAGAAGTAAAACGGATTTGTTCTGGTATGCACTGAGTATATTGATTTTAATTGGGACGGCTTTTTATATTTATGAAAGTAGTTATATTCCAAATAAGTCTTTAAAAAATAATAAGACTTCAGTTCGTGCCATTGTGTTGCCCAAAAAAGCTCGTATTAAGCACGCGGAATACTATTTCTACGAATATTCAGTTGATAATAAAAAATATATAGGTCGTGGACGATATCATCTCAATGAGAGCGTCACTATCGGTGATACAATTATCATAGTATATGATAAAAAAAATCCCGATTATTCTAAAACGATGAATGATTACATTCGAATTATCAACAATAGTATCCTGTATTAATTTTTTAAGTGCCATTGCGAGCGAAAATACGGAAATTTGATACTAGGTTTTAATATAGAAACCTAAATATTGAGTATTCTGTTTTATTACAAGAGAGCCGTATCATTACTCAAAAACAGAGTTTGATACGGCTCTTTTTGTATGCTCGGCATGCATATTATCTAATGGGTGTAAGTCCCTAGTGAGCCCTGATAGCGGGAATCACTTAGTCAATGGCAAGCCCCACTTATTAAAAGAGTGAGACTGTTGTGTTAAAAAGTAAAAGGTTATAGCCACACCATAGGCTGCAGAACCTGACGGTCAACACAGGCGGCAAGTACATCATGGACAATGGCTATACCTACGATGCCGTGAGCAACGTGCTCAGCGTTGCCAACAAGGCCGCACTTCCCGAAAGCGGAAAGGCGGGCGGACAGATGGCGCATGCCTATACGTATGACGCACTCTACCGTCTGGCAAGTGCCACGGGAACCTATGCCGGAGCGGACAGCAAGACCGCTTCCTACCGGCTGGAAATGGGCTACGACAACATGCACCGCATCGTGTCGAAGAAGCAGCATCTCACGCAGCAGGGTGAACAGCTCTACGTGAACTCCGAGTTCGCGGGCGGACGCACCAACACGGCGAAGTTCTCGCTCTACGTCAGTCCTTATCTGGTGGCCAACCAGGGAGGATGCTACACTTTCAGATAGTCCCCTGTTTAATATTCGGAATCTGTTTGGCAGACTGTAATCTGTTGCTCTAAAGAAGTGGATCGAATAATCAGCAGGATAAAGGCGGATGAGAAGAGGTTATACTTTCTGTACTGCTTTATATGCTATTCTATTTTTTTAAGAGTAAAAGTTAGCAACAGTTTATTTCTTTACATGAACTTTCTTTTGTTTCACATTCAATGGTAATATGCTGAATGTTATCATGATGAAGTACCTCTTTAAGCAAATGCTTGATTTTTTCCATTTCTGAAATATCCTTTAGAACTACATGAAGCGTTGCTGCATTTTCGGTAGTGCTTACAGCCCATATATGCAAGTGATGCCAGCTGTATATTCCTGGAACTTCAGATAAGGCTTTTTCTATTTTGTCTTGGTCAATATCGGAAGGAACTGCATCTATTGACAAGTATAGGCTCTCTTTTAACAGTCCCCATGTGGAGAATAAGATGATGGCTGCAATGGCAAGACTGATGAATGCATCAATCATTACAAATCCGGTAACTGAAATGATAATTCCTGAAATTACAACTCCTACTGAAACTAAGGTGTCCATAGCCATGTGGAGAAAGGCTCCTTTGACATTCAAGTCGTATTTTTGATTCTTCATTAAAAGCCAGGCTGTTGCTCCATTGATTAAAATGCCAATGCCGGCAGTCCATGAAATGGCTTCTCCGGAAATATTGATAGGATTGCGTAATTTGTAAATACTTTCGACTAAGATAGCACCTACTACTACGAGCAAAACAAGAGCATTAATCAGGGATGCCAGTATGGTGCTCTTTTTATATCCATAAGTGAAATGCCGATTGCTATGTCGCTTTGCCATCTGAATGGCAAAGAATGAGAGAAGGAGACTGAATACGTCACTTAAGTTATGGCTGGCATCGGAGAGGAGACCTAACGAGTGGTACATAAAGCCGACTGCTGCTTCAACTAGGACAAAAGCCATGTTAAGGGTGATGCAGACAATGAAAACAGCACTTAAAGATGCAGGAGCATGATGATGGTGATGAGTGTGATGATGCATAATTAAATTTGTTTTGGTTTATGCGGCAAAGGTAGGCGATTTTTCGATTGATTGTAAGGCTTGCAGCAAGTTAACAACCGGGTTGCAAGTACGGGGAACTGAAATGAAACAAAGCAAGTGTTGTATGTTGGATGAAAATACTGTATATTTGTTCTTTCTTTATAACTAAATGGATTTTAACATGAAAAAGAAACTTTGTCCTCAGTGTAAAATAGCAGCACTGTATGTAAAGAACGAGAAAGGAGAGCGGCGTTTGATTTATGTTACGGCAGAAGGGGAAGTGGTTCCCAAGTATCCGGATGAGTCGCTTGACGGGTTTGATATAAGCGAAGTTTTTTGTTTAGGTTGTTCCTGGCATGGTTCTCCACAGCGGTTAGTGAAAAATTAATGATTCTTTACAGAATCGTAGTAATGAAGATAATTAGAAGAATAGACAATGAAAGAGTTGAAGATAAAACGAATCTATGCAGTTCCTGATATGGCAGCTGTTCAGGTGCCGGAATGCATGGAGCATGAGAAAATAGAGTGGCAGAAAATTGATGTGGTAAACTGGGAGGCTTATCCGTATGCTCCGGATGTGAAATTCAGGGTAGCACATACGGGAGACCGCTTGTTGATACATTACCGTGTGACAGAAGCCAGTGTGCGTGCTGTGGCTGAGCACGATGATGGCAGAGTATGGGAGGATGCTTGCTGTGAATTCTTCGTCCAGCCGGCTGAAGAAGGAAACTATTATAATTTTGAATGTAATTGTTCGGGTAAATTATTGTTACATGGCGGTGCAAAGGGTGATCGCCCTTCGGCTCCGGAACAGGTTTTGAAGCAAGTGCAACGCTGGGCTTCGCTGGGAACTGAGCCTTTCGAGGAACGCATCGGGGAATGTCATTGGGAGCTGGCTTTGATTATTCCTGTTTCTACCTTCTTTAGACATAATATAAAGGATTTTAGCGGGAAGGTGATGCGTGCCAATTTCTATAAGTGTGGTGACTTGCTGCAAACGCCTCATTTCCTTTCATGGAGTCCGATTCAGTTGCCAAAGCCTCAGTTCCACTGTCCTGAGTTCTTTGGAAAAATAGAGTTTGAAAATTAATTGTCTTAAAAAATAGATACAAAATAGTTATGGCTTTTGAAGCAACGAAAAGAGAATGGGGAGAATTGTATGCGTTCTTCCGGCTGTTGGCTGATGGTTATGTGTATGCCGGAACGCCGGATGTGAAGCGCAATGAGGATAATTGCATTCCGGTAGCTTTGGTTCAGCGCGAGGAACACGATGGTACTCGCCGTTATATCATAGAAAAGGAAAATATTCATATCACTGGAGAGTCGATTGACAAGGTTGTGCCCCGTGAAGATTTTGCTACGGTGGCAGATCTGATATTGGAAGGCATCCGCTCTACCCGTGAGGATGATGTTACTTCTCCTGACGGGGTAGAAGAGTTCTTGGATGAGGTGGCTATCTTTGACTTGGAGGCAAAGACGGATGACCGAACCGATTTTAGTGTCGCTTTTTATAGTAAAGAGGCTCCTTTGACAGGATTTTGTGTACGTTCTCGTCTGGGTATGATGTTCCCTTTGCTTGACGGAGGTCGTTCGGCTAATTTTAAGTTTGAACAGACAGGGGTGAAATTTGCAACTCCTACCGTCAACAAAATCAATGCAGAGGGGGAGGAAGATGATGTAATCAGCCGAATGCTGATGATAGAACGCCTGGGCGGTGTTTTGAAATACAGTGATGTGGCTGATAAGATTTTCCGAAGTAACTTATCGATGATTGATCTTCATATGGGACGTCTGCTGGCGGAGATGGCCCGTCTGATGTGGCTGGATGATATAACGAAAGTGGTTGACCTGACAGAAGAAATCAAGAAGTTGAATCCTTTGAAAATAAAAGACGAACTGATTAACAAGCATGGATTCTATGAATATAAGATTAAAGAATTGCTGATGGCTTTGGCTTTAGGTATGCGTCCTGCCAAACTTTATAACGGAACGGAAGGGGCCATAGCTGGATTCTTGTTTGTTACAGGTAGTGGTGAAGTGCTTTGTTATCAGCGTGCGTTCCGTCAGAATTTTGCTGATTTCTTGTACCGGAATACCCGCTTGGAGAAAGGGTCAACCGAAAAAGATAAGTATGGCTATCTGGAGCGTGAAAACGGAGTTTATTATTTTAAACTGAATCTTAAAATTGGTCTGCTGAAAAGATAAATCAAACAGGTATGAAGACATATCCTTGTGTATTGGCGATTGCCGGTTCCGACTGTAGTGGAGGGGCAGGCATTCAAGCGGATATCAAGACGATATCTGCTTTAGGTGCCTATGCTTCCAGTGCAATTACAGCCATTACGGTACAAAATACGTGTGGCGTTACTGATATCCATCCGGTTCCGGCCCATTATGTAAAAGGGCAGATAGAAGCTGTTATGACGGATATCCATCCGCGTGCTGTGAAGATAGGAATGATTAACGATGTGGAAATTGTGAAAGTTATAGCCGAGGCATTGCGCGTTTTCCGTCCGGAGTTTGTGGTGCTTGATCCGGTTATGGTCTCTACCAGTGGGTGCAAGTTGATTGAAGACAGTGCCATTGAAGCCTTGATTTCTCTGCTGATGCCTTTGGCTACCCTTATAACGCCTAATCTGAGTGAGGCGGAGGTGTTGGTGAAAAGAAAGGTAACAACGGTTCCGGATATGGAACAAGCAGCTTCTGAGTTGCTTGTATTCGGTAGCCGGGCTGTGTTGGTTAAGGGTGGACATTTGGCTGGAGGAGGTATGTGTGATGTTCTTCAGATAGCGGGAGAAACTGAAGCACACCGATTCTCTGCACCGAAGATTGACAGCCGGAATACACACGGAACTGGATGTACACTTTCTTCTGCCATTGCTACTTACCTGGCTTTGGGTGAGTCGGTTGTCAGTGCGGTAGAGAAGGCCAAGGAGTATGTTTTCAGAGGAATTGTTTCAGGAAGTGATGTGTTAATTGGAGCAGGTCACGGACCGCTGAATCATTTTCATTCACCGGTTGTAATGCATACGTTTGAGGACTAAAAATGAGTTTTTTATCAGACGTATGCTGATTTTTCGAAAGAATGATTACCTTTGTAATATGAACTTAACACTATAATAATAAAATTATGAAAGCATTTGTATTCCCTGGACAGGGTGCCCAGTTCGTAGGAATGGGTAAAGACCTGTATGAGAATTCTCCTCTTGCGAAAGAATTATTTGAAAAAGCAAACGATATTTTAGGTTATCGTATTACAGATATTATGTTTGAAGGAACGGATGAAGATTTGCGTCAGACTAAGGTTACTCAACCTGCTGTTTTCCTCCATTCGGTTATTTCCGCTTTATGTATGGGAGAGGCATTCCAGCCTGAAATGACTGCCGGACATTCTTTGGGTGAGTTCTCGGCTTTAGTTGCTGCTGGAGCTTTGTCGTTTGAAGACGGATTGAAACTGGTTTATGCTCGCGCAATGGCGATGCAGAAAGCTTGTGAAGCTCAGCCTTCTACAATGGCTGCTATCATTGCGTTGCCTGATGAAAAAGTGGAAGAGATTTGTGCTTCTGTATCTGCTGAAGGAGAAGTTTGTGTTGCAGCTAACTACAACTGTCCGGGACAGATTGTGATTTCGGGTTCTATTGAGGGTATTAATAAAGCCTGTGAACTGATGAAAGCAGCTGGAGCGAAACGTGCTCTTCCGCTGAAGGTAGGCGGTGCATTCCATTCTCCGTTAATGGATCCTGCAAAGGTGGAACTGGAAGCGGCTATCAGTGCTACGGAGTTTCATACTCCTAAATGCCCGATTTATCAGAATGTGGATGCGAAACCGCATACTGATCCGGCTGAAATCAAATCGAACTTGGTGGCTCAGCTGACGGCATCGGTGCGCTGGACTCAGACCGTACAAAATATGATTGCAGATGGTGCAGACGACTTTACTGAATGTGGACCGGGCGCTGTGCTTCAAGGACTGATTAAGAAGGTGAACAAAGAGGCGAATGCACATGGCATTTTGTAATAGAATGTAACATGAATTGAGAAATAGACTTGTTGAAGGCACAGAGGTATAGGACTGTTCTTGTTTGGGTAAATCAGTTTCTGTTCTTCTGTGCCTTTTCAGCGTATTCATTTGTCAAATAAATTAGGATAGCTATGGATAGGGATGCAAAAATGATTATTTATCAGATATTCACTCGCTTGTTTGGAAATCGGTCGGTCTGCTGCCAGCAAAACGGGGATATTCATACGAACGGCTGCGGTAAAATGGATGATATTACCAAGCAGGCTTTGCATGAAATAAAGAAATTAGGAGCCACTCATATTTGGTACACGGGGGTCATTGCCCATGCCACTCAAACTGATTATAGTGCCTATGGTATTCCACAAGATCATCCGGCTGTGGTGAAAGGGAAGGCGGGTTCACCCTATGCCATCAAGGATTATTATGACATAGATCCTGACTTGGCGGTTCACCCGGAGAAAAGAATGGAGGAGTTTGAAGCGCTGGTTAAACGGACACAAAAGGAGGGACTGAAAGTAATCATTGATTTTGTTCCTAATCATGTGGCTCGTCAATATCATTCGATTGCCCGTCCGGAGGGAGTGGCTGATTTGGGCGAAAACGACCGGCAGGATAGGGCGTTTAGTCCAGCCAATAACTTTTATTATATTCCTGGGCAGACTTTGGGGGGAAGTATTGATTTGTATGATAAGGTGCAAGGATACTATACGGAAAATCCTGCCAAGGCTACAGGAAACAATCGCTTTGACGCGTATCCGAATGTGAATGACTGGTATGAGACTGTAAAATTAAATTACGGAGTTGATTATATCAATAATACCGGGTGCCACTTCGACCCGATACCTGATACCTGGATTAAAATGCGGGATATTCTCTTGTTCTGGGCTGGTAAAGGTGTTGACGGTTTCCGGTGTGATATGGCAGAAATGGTGCCTTGTGAATTTTGGGGATGGGCAATTCCTCAAGTTAAGGAGGCTTATCCGGAACTGATTTTTATAGCTGAAGTTTATAATCCGAATGAATATCGGAACTATATCTTTAATGGTCACTTTGATTATCTATATGATAAGGTGGGACTGTATGATACGTTACGTGGAATAACGTGTGGATTTACCTCGGCTACAGCTATTACTTCGTGCTGGCAGGGAGTGAATGATATTCAGGAACATATGCTGAACTTCCTTGAAAACCATGATGAGCAGCGCATTGCTTCCGATTTCTTTGCGGGTAATCCGTTTAAGGCATTTCCGGCTTTGGTGATTTCTGCCTGTATGAATACGAACCCGATGATGATTTACTTCGGTCAGGAGCTTGGGGAGCCGGGCATGGACTGTGAAGGATTTAGCGGACGGGATGGACGTACCACTATCTTTGACTACTGGAGTGTGGATAGTATCAGGCGATGGAGTAATCATGGAAGGTTTAATGGTCATCAGCTTACAAAGGAGGAAAAGGAAGTACAGTATTTTTACCAAAAAGTTTTGAGGCTTTGCCGGGAAGAAGCGGCTATCTCGAAGGGGGAATTCTTTGATTTGATGTATGTAAATCTGAATGGATGGCAGATGAATGAGCATAAACAATATGCTTTTTTGCGGAAATATGCCAATGAAGTACTGCTGTTTGTTGTCAATTTCGGTGAAACGGATATGCAGGTTGCTGTGAACTTGCCGCAACATGCATTCGATTATTTACAGATGCCGGCAATGGAAAGATGTGAAGCTAAGGATGTTTTAAATGGGGGAACAGAGGAAATCAGCTTTACTCCTGATAAGCCTGTTGAACTCAATTTACATGGATTGGAAAGCAAGATTTTAAAAATCTGTTTCTGATGAAGATATCGATTTAAAATAAAAACGAACCGACATTATGCGGCTCGTTTTTATTTTATCACTTAGTAATCAATTTTATCTAATATTCCTGTAAGGTAAGCGATAGCTACACCATAATTCGTCATGGGGATGCTTTGAGAGCGAGCTGCGGAAATGCGGTTTAAAACGTACTTTCGGTTAAACATACATGCCCCGCAGTGGATAATCAACTGATAGGCATGGAGATCTTCCGGGAAATCTGTGCCCGAAACGAAGTCGATGGTTAAGCCGGTACCAATTCTTTTGCGAAGCATAGCAGGAATCTTGACTCTGCCAATATCCTCTGTGAGGGGTGCATGGGTACATGCCTCAGCGATGAGTACCCGCGAATCTTCCTTAAGGTTGCTGATGGCGTTTGCTCCTTCAATATAGTAGTCAATATCTCCCTTGTATTGGGCAAACAAGACAGAAAAGGAGGTCAGTTTGCTTCCTTCCGGCTTTTTTTCATAGACCGCATGGAATACCTGTGAATCGGTGATAATGAGCTTGGGAGGAGATTTCAGAATCTGAAGCATCGGCTCAATTTGCTCTGTCGTACAGCTCAGAACCAAGCATTTGCGGTCGAGTAACTCACGGATGGTCTGCACCTGAGGCAAAATAAGCCTTCCTTTAGGGGCTTGCTTGTCTTGAGGCATGACAAGCATAACGGTATCATTTTCATGAACCAATTTACCTACAATGCCTTGGCTCATGGTTTCATCGGGTAATTTATTGCTGATGGCTCGGCGGATGTCTTCCATTCCTTTCCGTGTAGAGGCGCTTACCAATAAAGGAACCTGTCCGCATTTCTTCTCAAGGCAGCGCAGCAACATTTCTCCCTGATGTAGCGAATCGCTTTTGTTGATAATCCAGATAATGGGTATCTGTTTTTCTTTTAAGCGTTCGCTCCAAAACAACTCTTCGTCAATCGATTCATCGGTACAAACCATTAAGGCAATATCTGTGCGTTCGATGACTTGCATGGTCTTTTTTACGCGCAACTCGCCTAATGCTCCCTCGTCATCAAATCCGGCGGTATCAATAAATACGCAGGGACCGATGCCGGGCAACTCCATTGCTTTGTAAACCGGATCGGTGGTAGTGCCCGAAATAGGGGATACTACGGCTACTTCTTGTCCGGTCAGTGCATTGATTAACGATGATTTTCCACTATTTCTTTTTCCGAACAAGCCGATATGGAAACGTTCGGAACGAGGAGTCTCATTCATAAGCTTCTTTTTTTTAAAATCTGAAGTCCCGTTTTCCTTCTGCAATGCGTTTTAGGTTTTCTAATGCACGGCGGCGGATAGCAGGGTTTGGAGTCTTCTCTATTTCTTTTTCAATCATCTCGGAAGCTAATGCACGCGTTTCGGGCGAGGCATAGTCTTCCAGGTACTCCTTGAGCGTCATGAGTGCATTGGGGGCACAGCAATTCGCAATCTGTCCAGTCTTGACCAGAGACATAAAACGGTCGCCGGTTCGTCCTTCACGATAACATGCGGTACAGAAGCTGGGAACGTATCCTAACCGGAGCAGCCAAGCTACGATTTCATCGAGTGTACGGTTGTCGCTGATGTCAAATTGGGCTGAGTTTTCCTCCGGAAGTTCGGGGTGGGCATAGCCTCCTACTGTGGTGCGTGAACCTCCGCTCAGCTGAGACACACCGAGTTCCAGAACTTTTTCGCGAGAGCGTTGTGACTCGCGAGTGGAAATAATCATGCCGGTATAGGGTACGCTGATGCGCGTTACAGCAACGATTTTCTGGAAAACTTCATCGGAGATGGCATTTTCGAAAGTTGCTGTATCAATATCATCGGCAGGACAGATGCGAGGCACGCTGATGGTATGCGGTCCAACTCCATAAGTAGCCTCTAAGTGTTCGGCATGCATGAGCAGTCCTACAAAATCATATCGATAGGTGTTTAGCCCAAATAATACACCTATTCCTACATCGTCAATGCCTCCTTGCATGGCGCGGTCCATGGCTTCGGTGTGGTAGGCATAATTGCTTTTAGGACCTCTGGGATGTAACCTCTCATAATTCTCTTTATGATAGGTTTCCTGAAAAAGAATATAGGTTCCGATGCCGGCATCATGCAGGCGTTTATAATTTTCTACGGAAGTTGCCGCGATATTCACATTGACACGGCGGATAGCTCCGTTTTTATGCTTGATACCATAAATGGTTTTGATAGACTCCAGAATATACTCTATCGGATTATGAAGTGGGTCTTCTCCAGCTTCAAGCGCAAGGCGTTTATGTCCCATATCCTGTAAAGAAATTACTTCCTGACGGATTTCATCCTGCGAAAGTTTCTTTCGGGTGATTGTTTTATTCTTGACATGATACGGGCAATAAGTACAACTGTTGACGCAATAGTTTGATAAGTAGAGTGGGGCAAACATAACGATGCGGTTCCCGTAGAACTTCTGTTTGATTTCACGGGCAAGTGCATAGATTTCTTCCAATAAGTTTGCATCTTCACACTCTAAGAGAACAGCTGCTTCACGGTGATTTAATCCTTTACAAGTCCGTGCCTTTTCTATCAGTTCACGAATCAGTGCATGGTTATTGCGGTTTTTCTGGGCGTAATCAAGGGTGTCCAGAATTTCTTCATGACAGATAAACTCTTCAGCTTTTGATGAATCTATTTTATACATTGATGTAATCTCCTCGACTTTTATCTATGGTATAACCGATAGAATTTAACTTTTGTTCTAATAATTTTAGTCCTTCTGCTGCTTCTGCTCCCATGGAGGCTTTGTTGTCGTAAAGAGCATAGTTGCTTCGCTGATGGGGTGGAGACAAATTGGGCATCACTACGTTTGCTCCGGAAAGAATGCCTCGTTCGCGTCCGTCGGGAGCCAACGTGGCAAGTGCTGTAGTCGACGGTATCAACGCAGCAGGGTGCATCAAACGGAAGATCGAGAGTAACAATAGCGTTTGTTCCATGCTTCCCGGAGTTGCTTTCGCAAAAGGAGTTTCATGGTGAGGAAGGAACGGACCGATGCCAATCATTTGCGGACGGAATGCTTTGATAAAAAGAATATCTTCCACTAAATGGTCGATAGTCTGTCCGGGGCTGCCTACCATAATTCCTGTTCCGGTTTGAAACCCGATTGCCTTTAAGTCATCCAAGCATCGCAGACGGTTGGCTATTGATAAAGGCGCTGGATGCAGAATCCGGTAATGGTCAGGATGGTGTGTTTCATGCCTGAGCAGATAGCGGTTTGCTCCTGCCTTGAAAAACTGTTCGTAAGATTGGGTTGCTCGTTCTCCCAAAGAAAGCGTAATTGCCACATCGGGAAATTTCTTGCGGATAGCTGATAGGATACTTGTTACCCGGTCGTCGGTCATATAATTGTCTTCTCCGCCTTGCAAGACGAACGTGCGGAATCCCAAATTATATCCTTCAGAACAACAGGCAAGGATGGTTTCCTCATCTAAACGATAGCGGGTAATATTTCGGTTGCTTCGCCGGATACCGCAATAGTAGCAATCGTTCCGGCAGCAGTTTCCTATTTCAATCAGCCCACGGATGTAGATACGGTTTCCGAACCGAGATTGAGCTACTTCTCTGGCTTTCGCTTGGATGAACGCTAAATCTTCTGGGGTAGTTTCGCTTAAAAGATAGCGCAATTCATCGGGGGCAAGTGTTTGCTCCCGATGAAGGCGCTCTATTAAATTTCTCGTAGAGAAAACAGGTTTCATTCTTCGTTTTCGTATGTCAACGTACGCTTCAAAAGGTCTTGGTTTAGTTGACGTTTTCCAGACATGGAGTCGTTATGGGTGCTGGGACCTGTTACGCATCCTCCTTCACAAGCCATCATTTCAATAAACTGAGCATCTACTTTTCCGGTCTTGGCATAAGCACGAAGTACTCCAATGTTCTTCTTGTTGAAATCAGAGAATTGAAGCATTTTGATATTGGCCGCTTTAGGACCCAGGTAGGCTTTAACTGCTCCTGCCACGCCTCCAGCCTGAGCAAATCCATGCGCTTCGCGAACTGATTCATAAGCCACTTTATATGGGTTTGTCTGTTCCAGTTCGATGCCTAATCCTCGGAATACAGGATGAAGCTCTTCAAAAGTCATCACATAATCTACGCATTCATCACGTTGTGCCTCCTTGCGTTTAGCAATACACGGGCCGATGAATACCACTTTGGCATTAGGATATTTCTGTTTGGCAATGCGTGAAGCGTAATACATGGGGGAACCGGTTCCTGAAACGTATTTCTTCATGTCAGGAATGTGTTTGTTAACCAGTTCGATGTATGAAGGGCAGCAAGAGGTAGTCATGAATTTCTGGCCTTCTTCCAGTTTTTCAAGTAGCTCATGTCCTTCGTTGCTGGTGGTCTGCATGGCGCCTTCGGCTACTTCAATCACATCCTTGAATCCTACTTCCTTCAGTGCACCATATACTTGCTCGATGCTGGCTTTGAACTGACCCAAGATAGAAGGAGCAGGGATAGCTACCACTTCTTCACCGGCACGGATTGCTTCTAAGATGTCGAATACTTGAGAGATTTCGAAAATAGCTCCAAAAGGACAAGCATTCAGACATTTTCCGCAATAGATACATTTATTCTCATCAATATGTTCGATGTAATGTTCATCCTTGCTGATTGCTTTTACCGGACATGCTTCTTCGCATGGAACGGGAATATAAACAATGGCGTGATACGGACAACTTTTATGGCAGATACCGCAACTGATACAGGTGTCATGGTCAATGCGGGCCTGTCCGGTTTTTTTGTCGAAATGGATAGCTCCTTTCGGACAGTTCATGTAGCAGCTACGTGCCACACATCCACGGCAAAGGTTACTAACCTCATAGTTAACCTGTACACAAGATGAGCAAGCCTCATCGATTACACATAAAATGTTTTCCTTAATCTTGCCACGGCGCTCCAATGCTTTGCGAGCATATTCTGAAAGGGGAGTAAGTTCGTCTGTTTCATCCGACATGTCCCATCCCAGCAGAGGAAGTGATTTATATTTTGTAACAGCGCGCTCTTTATGGATACAGCATCTTCCTACGGGTTGTGAACGGCGTGGGCTGAATTCCAGAGGAACGCGGTCAATTTTTTCTACGAGTTGGTTTTCCTTCCATAAGGCAACAAGGTTCTCCAGCAATTTGTGCCGGACAATCATTACGTTGTTTGTAAAAGCCATAAAAAATAAAGAAGTTTTTGTTATTAGTTATCCTATTTTATATATGTATTGAATATCTGTATATCTCATGCAGGATGATGTATGGACAGAGATTCATTTTGCTAAGTCGTTTTAGAACTGCCTAACCGAGGTTCAGGCTACTCTATGTAGAGCAGAAAAAGCATTCGGTTGAGAGTTTACTCGGCTGCTCTCAGAATCAAGGTGGTTGCACCTAAAGTGATAATGGCTCCTTCTTCTATACGAACCCGGTCTTTAGGACCCAAGATTTCATTCATTAAGAAGGTTCCTGTAATACTGTTGTTATCACGTAGCGTGTAGATTATTTTTCCTTGTTTATCCCGTTTCACATTGATGATACAATGGCGGCGGTCCATGCTGGGGTCATTGGTTTCAACCGGAATTTCTACGTCTGTACCTTTGCAACGGCGGCCTATCAAATTGTCCCCTTCCTGCAAAGGCCATACTTGCTTGTAGGCAAAGGTGTTTTCAATGACCACAACGTTACCAAAGTCTTTGACCCCTTCTTTTTCGTCAATGACTTCTTCGCGTTGATTGGCTGCGTTTAACTTGGCTTTTCCCAATCGGATTCCAAACTGTTTTTTGCAATTGTCACAGATAAAAACCAGGGATTGTCCTGCTTCATATTTTGTTTCATCAAATTGAATGTAATTGTCACACTTCGGACATCTGACTCTTTTCATGAAAAATGAGGTTTTTATTTAGTGGTAAATACCCACGCATTTTTAAATCGATCATCTTTTCTCAGTTCACTTACCTTTCGATAAGCTTCATTGACGTTGCTATAATGTTGTAAAGCGATACGGTAGCGTCCTTCCGATTCCAGAATCTGGGTATTCTTATAGCCTTGCTTCACGAAAAGCTTTAATTCGCGGTCGGCATCTGCTTGGCTGGCCAAACTGGCTACAATGATATAGGCTCCCTTTTGTCTGTTTTGGGGGGCAGTTTGAGTGGTTGGCACCTTTGGTTCTGGAGATACATGCGTTGTTTTTACTTCCTTTTTTGCAACAGCTTCGGGCTGTTTTTCCAACAGAACTTTTTCGGTTCTTACAGTAGTTGGTTTAAGCGTATTGATGTTGTTACGAACTCTTTGGGGTGTCTTTTGAGTTTTTTCTTGATTTACAGACCATGTGGTAACAGACTGGTGTCTGATTGCTTCAAACATTCCGGCATTGCCCAATGAGGCGTAGTTAGCCTCATCAATATAGGTATTTTCTACCGGGATAGAAAGTATGAAAAACAAGAGGATGGTTGCCGCAGCAGTAACGGCATTTCGTATCCATCTTTGATGAATAAGATGCTTCTTCCTTCTGGGAATAAACATGGCTTCCCTTCGCTCCGGTTCCACCGCTTTATGTGTTACCTGCTCTGTTAAAAGAGGGAATGTAAAGTTCTCCAGTCCGTATAAACAGGGAGTGAAGCAAGCTTGGTTTCCGGGCTCAAACTCATATATGCCACTCATGTTATAATAAATGGTTCCTATACGATTAAGTTGAACCTGACCCTCACGGTAAAGCTCATCTTTTAAGTTTTCTACTACCCTTTCTATCTTTCGTGTTGCGTCAGGAAAGTCGGTACTATAAGCTTGCATGTATGATTGCACCAAAAGTCCGTCGTTCATTATGAGCTGCGGATTAAAGCCGATGGTACGCATGGGCGGGATAAATTTACCGTCTGTGCCGGCGATACATGCCGGGCGGTTATGAGCGATGAATCCACCCAGCCCCGGAACAATGACACAATCATTCTCCAGCAACAAGACTTCGATATGTTTTGCTAATTCAATCATGATGCAAATTTACGATTTTTTCTATGACCTCGCTTGCTTTTGGTGAGATATTTTCGAAACCTTTATTGTGTTTTTATGAAAAATGAGTCTTCAATAGGGTAAATATCGGCAATCTTTGCTTGGATGTAAGTCGAAATCTGAAATTCGTGTCATTATGAGTCGTTAAGAGAAAGACGTTTTCCAGATGATTTTTACCGTTGCTTGGCAAAACGGATGGCTTTCGGTTTAAGTATTCAAACTTTTTGTTATACTTTTGCAAAGAGAAACCAACAATAGAATAGGTAAAAATGAATATAGCAATCGTAGGAACCGGATATGTAGGCCTGGTTACAGGAACTTGTTTTGCGGAGACAGGTGCTAATGTTATTTGCATTGACACAAATGCATGTAAGATTGAGGCTTTACAACAGGGTGTCATACCCATTTATGAACCGGGACTGGAAGATATGGTGCAACGTAACGTAAGAGCCGGACGCTTGCGCTTTGCCACATCGCTTGAGGAATATTTGGATGAAGTGTCTATCGTATTCAGTGCGGTGGGAACTCCTCCCAATGAAGACGGAAGTGCCGACTTGCAGTATGTACTGGATGTGGCACGGACCATCGGCTCATGTATGAACCGTTATGTTTTAGTTGTTACCAAAAGTACCGTTCCTGTAGGCACGGCAAAAAAAGTTAAAGCCGTTATCCATGAAGAGCTCAGCCGGCGCGGGGTGGATATTGATTTTGATGTAGCGTCGAATCCGGAATTCCTGAAAGAGGGGAATGCAATTAATGATTTTATGACCCCCGATAGAGTGGTGGTGGGAGTGGAATCTGAACGGGCGAAGCAATTAATGACCAAGCTTTACCGTCCCTTCCTTCTGAATAATTTCCGGGTTATCTTTATGGATATTCCTTCGGCGGAAATGACGAAATATGCGGCCAATTCCATGTTGGCTACTCGCATCAGCTTTATGAATGATATAGCCAATCTGTGTGAGCGTGTGGGAGCGGATGTAAATATGGTGCGTGCAGGTATAGGTTCGGATACCCGCATTGGGCGCAAGTTCCTTTATCCGGGCTGCGGGTATGGTGGCTCTTGTTTTCCAAAAGATGTGAAGGCTTTGATTAAAACGGCAGAAGAGCACGGGTATTCCATGCGGGTGCTGAAAATGGTTGAAGCCGTAAATGAAGACCAGAAAGACATCTTGTTCCGCAAGCTCTCGACTTATTACGGCGGATGCTTGAAAGGAAAGACGATTGCGCTTTGGGGCTTGGCATTCAAGCCTGAAACCGACGATATGCGTGAGGCTCCTTCTCTGATTTTAATCCGTAAATTACAAGAAGCCGGTTGCAATATTCGTGTTTACGATCCTGCATCAATGGAGGAGGCTAAGCGACGTGTGGGCGATTCGGTTTATTATGCGCATGATATGTATGATGCCCTTCTGGATGCAGATGCCCTTTTGCTGGTAACAGAATGGAAAGAATTTCGCTTGCCTTCATGGAAAGTCCTTCTGCGTACGATGAAACGTGCCGTTATTTTTGACGGGCGCAACATCTATGACGAGAAAGAGTTGCACGATTTGGGAATTGGCTATTACTGCATAGGAAAAAGTTTGTAATATTCTTGTAGATGCGATGGGGGAGATGGTAGTTTTACTATCTTGTATTCAGTTTTTTACAATTCGTTATAGCTTGGAATTTCCTTTAAAAATGTATAACTATTTTTACCATAATCTATATGGCAGCAATAGTGGTTTATACCATTGCTTACAACTAAATATTCAACTTTCAAGGTCATGTTATAACGCGTAATCTGATCAAAAACAGCCTGAGTTATTTCGACTTTCGGCGCTTTGTATTCGATAATCATACGTGCGGTTAAATCACGGTTGTATAATACCGTATCACATCGCTTTTGGGTACCGTTGAGTTTTACTTGAACTTCATTGGCAAGTAAACCTTGAGGGTACCCTTTTTGTTTTATAAGAAAATGAATGAAATGCTGGCGTACCCACTCTTCTGGAGTTAAGCTTACATATTTTCTTCTTAAAACATCGAAGATATAATATTTCTCTTCTTTCGTTCTAATTTTGTAAGGATAGTGTGGTAGGTTTAATGCTAACATTTTGTACATTTGCAATTATATGAATAGATTTTAGATGAATATCTGATGGATATTTACTTGTTGAATAAACGCAGGTGTTCTATCAATTTTCTCACAAAAATACAAAAAATCATGAAAACGAAGCAAGAAATTGTAGCAAATTGGTTACCTCGATACACAAAGCGCAGTTTAGAGGATTTCGGTGAATATATCTTGTTGACAAACTTCAATAATTACGTAGAGATTTTTGCTGAACGCTTTAATGTACCTGTGCTGGGGCGTGACGCAAACATGATTTCAGCTCATGCCGAGGGAATTACAATCATTAATTTTGGAATGGGAAGTCCTAATGCGGCTATTATTATGGACTTGCTCAGTGCGGTGAATCCAAAAGCTTGTTTGTTCTTGGGAAAATGCGGCGGTATCGATAAAAAGAATCAGATTGGAGACCTGATTCTTCCCATTGCGGCTATTCGAGGTGAGGGTACTTCTAACGATTATTATCCGCCTGAAGTTCCTGCGCTTCCGGCGTTTATGCTTCAGCGTGCAGTGTCTTCGGCTATCCGAGACCATTCGCGTGATTATTGGACGGGAACGGTTTATACCACCAACCGTCGTATATGGGAGCATGACGAAGCTTTCAAAGCTTATCTTCTGAAGACCCGGGCGATGGCTGTAGATATGGAAACCGCTACGTTGTTTACTACAGGATTTGCCAATCATATTCCAACAGGTGCATTGTTGCTGGTTTCTGACCAGCCGATGATTCCGGAAGGGGTCAAAACCGAAAAGAGCGACTCTATGGTGACGCGTAAATTTGTACACGAACACGTAGAAATCGGAATAGATGCTTTGCGGATGATTATTGATGCCAAGAAGACCGTAAAACACTTGAAATTTGACTGGTAATAAGAGACTGAAATGACAAAGGTTTTTACTTATGAAGAAATCGTCCGTGATGTTAAAAACGGGGTGTATGTACCCATCTACTTTTTAATGGGCGAGGAAGATTATTATATTGACCGCATCTCTGAATACATAGCAGATAGGGTATTGACGGAGGCTGAAAAAGAGTTTAATCTGACGATACTTTACGGGGCTGACACGGACATTGCAACGATTATCAATTCGGCAAAGCGCTATCCGATGATGTCGAAGTATCAGATTGTGATGGTGAAGGAGGCTCAAAATTTAAAAAATCTCGATGAGCTGACATATTATTTGCAGAAGCCATTGATGTCAACCATTTTGGTGTTCTGTTATAAACACGGTGTCTTAGACCGGCGGAAAAAATTGGCAGCAGAGATTGAAAAAGCAGGCATTCTTTTTGAGTCGAAGAAATTAAAAGATGCGCAGCTTTCCGGATTTATTTCCTCTTACCTCAAGCGTAAGCGGGTAGATATAGAGCCCAAGGCTTCGGAAATGATGGCTGAATTCGTTGGGGCAGATTTGAACAGAATGGCAGGGGAGTTGGAGAAGCTTGTCATTACGCTTCCTGATGGATGCAGCCGTATAACACCGGAGCAAATCGAACGCAATATCGGCATCAGTAAAGATTACAATAACTTTGAACTCCGGAATGCATTAATAACAAAGGATGTTTTGAAGGCAAACTTGATAGTAAAATACTTTAACAATAACATGAAGAATAATCCTTTGCAGGTTACGCTTGCCGTATTGTTTGGCTTTTTCTCCAATCTGATGCTTACCTATTATGCACCGGGTAAGTCAGAACAGGAAATAGCATCGTTCTTGGGTTTGCGTTCTCCGTGGCAAGCGAAAGATTATCTGGCAGCCATGAAAAAATATTCGGGAGTAAAGGTTATGCAGATAATAGGGGAAATACGTTTGTGTGATGCCAAATCCAAGGGGGTGAAGAATTCTTCTGTCTCGGATGGGGATTTACTGCGCGAGCTGATCTATTTTATAATGCATTAATGTCCGGAGACGTGAAACGCTGAAAGTTTAAATCGGGTTTCAGTTTTGTGGACAGTCTCCTGCCTGAACTGATACATCAAGTTTCTTTTATTTCCGCATCTTGTGGTTCTTTATATAGATAAAACCACGAGGTGCGTTTTTTTTGTCTATGAATCTTTCAGTGTATGCCCGATTCCCCGTCTTATATGAACAGCAGTATTGAAAGAATGAACAAAGTAAGATGGAATTTCCAAAATCGGGGGAGGTTAAGTCGGTTTCTGTGTAATGCGTGAGAATTGAAAATTTGCGTGTAAATGGAGAATGGGACGTAAATTTTGAAATCTGGAGAAACGGGGATAAAAGGTGTGTTTTTACATTTGTATATCATTACATATGTAAATAATACCACTCGGTGTTACACATGTAAACATGGAAAGTGTTATACAGATGTAAATACGAGTGTGTCGGCACGTTTGTTTTTAGTTCCATTTAGAAATGTTGTTCATACGAATTACATTTGTTATTGTATATAAATACTTAAGGTAGAAATACTTAGTATTACCTAATACCCAATATTATATAGCTTAAATGCAAAGGAATGGTTAAGGTAAATATAAATAGCTGGCTGGATAAATACGCATCTGAGTTTTATTCTTATATAATGTTTCCTTATATATTTGTTAACCAAATATATAAAAGAAATACACGAAGTATTACTTTAATATGATTTACACATGTATAGCTTCCTGTTACATACATATGTAAATAGGTAGATAATGACATTTACAAATGTAGGCATATATATTTGTAAATGTAAATTTGCGTTTGTCAACATAAACCCTTACCTTTGTAACGGATGAAAAAATGGATATTACATTTGTAATGAAGGAACGAATTATACAAATAATGCAAAGAGAAGGGCTTTCAAATGCAGACTTTGCTGAGAAAATAGGGATTTCTACATCTTCCCTGTCACATATATTTAGCGGGCGAAATAACCCAAGTTTAGATGTAGTTATGCGCATACATAAAGCTTGTCCGTATGTTAATATCAACTGGTTGCTTTACGGAGAAGGAGAAATGGAAGAATCTGCTCCCGTAGTTTCGGGTATAGATTTGTTTTCGCAAGCCTCTGAGAATCCAAAATTCACGGATAATATTCAAGCGGCCGATGATTTTCGCAAGGAGAATCCCTTAAGTATCCCCTCTTTTATAGACAAAGCTTCTGTAAAAGAAGAGATTAGATACATAGAAAAGCCTGTTCCGAAAATTACTGAAATAAGAATTTTCTTCGATAACGGAACATATCAGACTTTTAAGCCTGAGAATTGAACCGAATATACTTGTCTATCCTTGGTACTGCTCTCACCTTTCACTATCTTTGTTACACGAAGATAGGATGCGGTTCGGCAGAGCCAAAATCAGAAAAACAAGTTTTCTTTTTGTCTCTGCTCTCACCTTTCACTATCTTTGCAAAGAAAACGGATTTACCTAATTTTATATGAAAAAATATATTTTAGACTTAAAAGTAACAGAGAACATCCGTTTGCATGCAAACTATGTTCTTCTTAAATTAACCCAGTCAGCTCCTCTACCGGAAATGCTTCCCGGGCAGTTTGCTGAAATTCGCGTAGATAACTCTCCGTCCACCTTCTTGCGTCGTCCCATATCTATAAATTATGTGGATCGTGAAAAAAACGAAGTATGGTTTTTGGTTCAGCTCGTTGGCGATGGAACCCGTAAATTGGCTACACTTGAAAAAGGAGACTTGCTCAATGTGGTTCTTCCCTTAGGAAATGGATTCTCAATGCCTCAAACCCCCGAAGAAAAGGTCTTGCTTGTCGGAGGCGGTGTAGGTACAGCCCCCATGTTATATTTAGGCGAATCTCTTTTGAAGAGAGGCTGTAAACCCTCGTTCCTGTTAGGAGCACGCTCAAAGAACGACTTGTTGCAGCTGGAGCAATTCACTTCATTAGGTGAAGTTTATGTTACCACAGAAGATGGAAGCATGGGTGAAAAGGGATATGTAACCATGCATAGCGTATTAAAAGACCACAAGTTTGATATGATTTACACCTGTGGTCCCAAGCCCATGATGGTTGCCGTGGCCAAGTATGCGAAAGAAAGCGATACAGAGTGCGAAGTTTCACTGGAAAACACGATGGCATGTGGCGTGGGCGCTTGTCTCTGCTGTGTGGAGAAAACCGACGAGGGGCATGTGTGCGTATGTAAAGAAGGTCCTGTATTTAATATTAAGAAATTATTATGGCAGATTTAAGTATAAATATCGGTAAATTAGAAATGACTAATCCGGTGATGACTGCATCGGGTACATTTGGCTATGGTCTGGAGTTTCAAGACTTTGTCGATTTGGAAAAGATAGGCGGTATCATTGTAAAAGGTACTACGCTACATCACCGTGAGGGAAATCCTTATCCACGTATGGCTGAAACCCCTATGGGGATGTTAAACGCCGTAGGTCTGCAAAATAAGGGAGTACATTATTTTGCAGAACACATCTACCCGCAAATCAAAGATATCCAGACCAACATGATTGTCAACGTGTCGGGTTCTCAGATAGAAGACTATGCTGAAACAGCTCGTATCATCAACGAACTTGAAAATATTCCAGCCATTGAGCTCAACATCTCTTGTCCGAACGTAAAGCAAGGAGGAATGGCTTTCGGAGTCACCGCCCATGGCGCAAGTGAGGTGGTCAGTGCCGTGCGCAAGGTTTACGACAAGACACTGATTGTGAAACTCTCGCCGAATGTGACCGATATTACCGAGATAGCCCGTGCCGTAGAAGGAGCCGGAGCAGACAGTGTTTCGCTCATCAATACATTGCTGGGTATGGCTATCGATGCCGAAAAGCGTAAACCTGTTCTGTCTACCGTTACCGGAGGGATGAGTGGAGCTGCTGTAAAGCCGATTGCTTTGCGCATGGTATGGCAAGTGGCAAAAGCAGTCAGCATTCCGGTAATCGGGCTGGGAGGTATCATGAACTGGAAAGATGCCGTTGAGTTCCTTTTGGCGGGTGCTTCGGCCATTCAGATTGGTACAGCCAACTTTATCGATCCCGCCATCACGGTTAAGGTAGCAGAAGGAATTGATGACTACCTCAATCGCCATGGATATAGCTCTGTGCGTGACATCATCGGCGCACTGGAAGTCTGAAAAATATTTACAAGCTATAACCCAGCTTCCGGTGGTCGGATGCCGATGCCAGACGGAGCGTCCGGCGAAGAAAATCCGTCCGGCTCTTCCGGATAAAGAGAGAGAGAGACTGGATTCATCTGAACAATCCTGAACAGAAGATTCCAGTCTCTCTCTTTTTTGGCTTATTGTCATTTGTCACATTGTCACGTTGTCACGCCTCCTCTGAGCACGGATACCCTGACATCAACTTACCGCCTCCGCCTGTGAGTCTGCTCGCCTACTTATCCTCAAGCAAGTCTGGACGCAAGCGTTGCGTCCGTTCCAGTGATTGCTGAAACTCCCATTCGCGGATTTTTGCTTCATGCCCTGAAAGCAACACATCGGGCACTTTCCATCCGTTATATTCAGCAGGGCGTGTATATACAGGAGGAGCCAGCAGATTGTCTTGGAATGAATCAGAAAGAGCCGACTGTTCATCCGATATAACCCCGGGAATAATACGCACGATAGCATCAGCCATAACGGCCGCCGCCAGTTCACCTCCGGTCAACACATAGTCGCCGATACTGATTTCCTTGGTAATGAAATGCTCCCTGATACGATAATCGATGCCCTTGAAATGTCCGCAAAGAATCATCAGGTTTTGATTTAACGAAAGCGTATTGGCCATCTTCTGGTCAAACTGTTCCCCGTCGGGAGTTGTAAAGATTATTTCATCATAATGCCGTTCGGCCTTCAAGGCAGAGATGCATCGGTCAATCGGTTCGATTTTCATCACCATGCCGGCGCATCCGCCAAACGGATAGTCGTCCACTTTCCGGTAGCGGTCATACGCATAATCACGTAAGTTATGGATATGAATTTCCGCAATCCCCTTCTTTTGCGCCCGGCTCATGATAGAGCAGTTGAAGAAACCTTCAATCATTTCGGGCAAAACCGTTATAATGTCTATTCTCATATAAAACTTGAATCTATTTTGAATGCAAAAATACGAATATTCCTGAGCCCCTCATCGTTCGCTTGGACATTTTTATTATTTTTGCGGGAAACATTTGCTTATTCACATGACAGAAGTAGAAAGAATCAACCAATTGCGTGAAGAACTTCACGCGCACAATTATAATTATTACGTGCTTAATTCCCCCGAAATCAGCGACCGGGAGTTCGACCAGCTTATGCGGGAACTTCAAGACCTGGAAGCCAAGCACCCCGAGTGTTACGATGAAAACTCGCCTACCATGCGCGTGGGAAGTGACATCAACAAGAACTTTACACAGATTGAACATAAATATCCCATGCTCTCCTTAGGCAATACTTACTCGGAAGGCGAAGTGACCGAATTTTATGAGCGGGTAAGAAAAGCACTCAATGAAGAATTTGAGATATGTTGTGAGATGAAGTTCGACGGAACATCCATTTCGCTTACCTACGAACACGGCAAACTGGTGCGGGCAGTAACGCGTGGCGACGGAGTGAAAGGCGACGATGTTACGGAAAACGTAAAAACCATCCGTACCATTCCTTTGATACTTCATGGCGACCGGTATCCCGACGTGTTTGAAATCAGAGGAGAGATTCTCATGCCGTGGGATGTTTTCGAAACACTGAACAAGGAACGTGAGCTGCGTGAGGAACCTCTTTTTGCCAATCCCAGAAATGCAGCATCGGGCACCTTGAAATTGCAGAATTCATCCATCGTGGCAAGCCGCAAGCTGGACGCTTATCTTTATTACCTGTTAGGCGAGAACCTGCCTTGCGACGGACATTATGAGAATCTGCAGGAGGCAGCAAAGTGGGGATTCAAAATTTCGGATATCACCCGTAAGGTACGTACGCTGGAAGAAGTTTTCGATTTCATCAACTACTGGGATGTAGAACGGAAAAACCTGCCCGTAGCTACCGACGGCATCGTGCTAAAGGTCAATTCACTCCGCCAGCAGAAAAACCTTGGCTTTACGGCCAAATCACCCCGATGGGCCATAGCCTATAAGTTTCAAGCCGAGCAGGCACTGACTAAGCTGGTCAAGGTGACTTATCAGGTGGGGCGCACCGGAGCCGTAACTCCCGTTGCCAATCTGGAGCCCGTGCAACTTTCAGGAACCGTAGTAAAGCGGGCATCCTTGCATAATGCAGACATCATTGCATCGTTAGATCTCCATCTGGGAGACATGGTTTATGTAGAGAAGGGAGGAGAGATTATTCCCAAAATAACCGGAGTAGATGTAGCATCGCGTGCAGAGAACAATGAAAAAGTAACCTTCATCACCCATTGCCCGGAATGTGGAAGTCCGCTGGTGCGCTATGAGGATGAGGCTGCCTATTATTGTACGAATGAAACCTCCTGTCCGCCTCAAATCAAGGGAAAGATAGAGCATTTCATCAGCCGCCGTGCCATGAACATTGAAGGGCTGGGCCCGGAAACCGTCGACCAGTTTTATCAGGAGGGTCTGATTCACGATGTGGCCGACTTATATAACCTCCGGGCAGAAGACATCTGCCGCCTTGAGCGGATGGGAGAAAAGTCTGCCGAAAACATCATTCAGGGTATTGAAAACTCGAAACAGGTGCCATACGAACGCGTGTTGTTTGCATTGGGCATACGTTTCGTAGGAGAAACCGTAGCAAAGAAACTGGCAAAAGCTTTCCGCTCTATGGATGCGTTGATGAGTGCCACTTTCGATGAACTGATTCATGTAGATGAAATCGGTGAAAAAATAGCCCGTAGCATCCGCCTTTATTTCTCAGAAGACAAAAACCGGAATCTGGTAGAGCGTCTGCGTCATGCCGGATTGAAGATGCAGGGAGAAGAGGAAGATCTGAGTGGACATACCGATAAGCTTTCGGGAAAATCCATCGTAATCAGCGGTGTATTTACCCATCATTCAAGAGATGAATATAAAGAACTGATTGAGAAGAACGGAGGAAAGAATGTGGGAAGCATCTCGAAAAAGACCAGTTTTATCTTGGCGGGCGATAACATGGGTCCCAGCAAGCTGGAGAAAGCAGAGAAACTGGGTATTCCCATCGTGACTGAAGACGAATTTCTGGAACTTTTAGCCGACAAGCCGACCAGCTGACCAAGCTTGAAATGCCTGAGTACTTAACCCCCTTAAAATAAAAGAGAAACCTTCCGGGCTGAAAAAAATGATAAAATTAAAGCAAAAATTAGAAAATATTTCTACATTTGTAACCGAATAATGTGTATATAGCTTATTTATGATACAGAGAAGATTAAAAGGAATGGGAGTAGCATTGATAACTCCCTTCAATGAAAACGGAAGTGTAGATTATGAAACACTTTCAAAGCTGGTAGAATATCAGGTGCAGAACGGTACAGATTTTCTATGCGTACTGGGAACTACCGCAGAAACTCCGACACTGACTACTGAAGAAAAAAGAAAAATCAAAGAACGGGTGATAGAGCGCGTAAACGGGCGAATTCCTATCTTGTTAGGAATAAGCAGCAATTGCACTCAAACCGTGGTCGATACATTAAAAAATGATGATTTCACAGGAGTAGACGCCGTTCTGGTAGCCGTACCTTATTATAATAAGCCGTCACAAGAAGGCATTTACCAACATTATAAGGCGATAGCCAATGCCACCAAGCTCCCGGTAGTACTGTATAATGTACCCGGAAGAACAGGCGTAAACATGACGGCAGAAACCACCCTGCGTCTGGCCCGTGACTTTGAAAACATTGTAGCCATCAAAGAAGCCTCCGGCAACATCTCACAGATGGATGACATCATCAAGAACAAGCCCAAAGACTTTGACGTCATTTCAGGCGATGACGGTATCACCTTCCCGCTCATCACCTTAGGAGCGGTAGGAGTGATCTCCGTGATAGGCAATGCATTTCCGCGTGAATTCAGCCGCATGACCCGTTTAGCTCTGGCGGGCGATTACAGCAATGCCCTCAGCATCCATCACCGGTTTACAGAGCTGTTTAATCTGCTCTTTGTCGACGGAAATCCCGCTGGAGTAAAAGCCATGCTGAGCATGATGGGGATGGTGAAAAACATACTCCGCCTACCGCTGGTTCCCACACGCATCACCACTTACGAAGAAATGCGCCGCATTTTAAATGAGCTGAAGATAAAATGCTAAACACTTTGTAACTATCCATTTACACAATACAACATCCGTTGTAACTTTCTTGATTTATCCGACCCGCATTATAGAGTCTGAAACCGGAAACGGCATAATGCGAGTCGGATATTTTTTTCTCCATCGGCGGTTCGGGGTGCCTTGACGTTCAAACGGGAAACAAAAAAATGAAATAAGCTGAACAATCAAGTGTAAATAAATGTTTATTAATGTGGATTAGCCTAAAATCAAGTGTGCTTTTTTACTTGATTTATGGCAATAATCCAAGTTTTGCGGCTAAAAAATGTTACATTGAGTAACAGGTATGCAAGATTATACTTTAAATTTGCGTAACAGAAAAACAATAGAAAACTAAACATTAACAAGTATAGCTTATGTCGAATATAGTTGGACATATTTCACAGGTAATCGGTCCCGTAGTGGATGTTCACTTCAAGTTAGGAGAAGGACAAGATGCAGAACACTCCTTGCCGAAGATTCATGATGCGATGACCATTCAGCGTAATGACGGTCGTTTGCTGGTCGTTGAAGTACAGCAACACATCGGAGAAGACACCGTACGTACGGTAGCCATGGACAGTACAGATGGCTTACAGCGCGGTATGGAAGTAATTCCCACCGGGCAGTCTATAACCATGCCTATAGGAAGCCAGATTAAAGGACGTGTAATGAATGTGGTGGGCGACACCATTGATGGCATGAAAGAACTTGACAAGAAAGATGGTTTCCCCATTCACCGCGAACCCCCCAAGTTTGAAGACCTGTCGACCACTCAGGAAGTGCTGTTCACCGGAATCAAAGTCATTGACCTTTTAGAGCCCTACCTCAAAGGAGGTAAAATCGGCTTGTTCGGAGGAGCGGGAGTAGGTAAGACCGTGTTAATCAAAGAGCTGATTAACAATATTGCGAAGAAACACAACGGATTTTCCGTATTTGCCGGCGTGGGCGAACGTACCCGTGAAGGAAACGACCTGCTTCGTGAAATGATTGAGTCGGGTGTTATCCGCTATGGCGACGAATTCCTCAAGGGCATGGAAGAAGGAAAATGGGATTTGTCGAAGGTAGATTATAACGAAGTCGAAAAATCGCAGGTAGCCATGGTGTTCGGACAGATGAACGAACCTCCCGGCGCCCGCCAGTCGGTTGCCCTTTCCGGTTTGACCCTTGCAGAATCTTTCCGTGACCGTAAGACCGAAGAAAATGCCCCGCGCGATATCTTGTTCTTCATCGATAATATATTCCGTTTCACACAGGCAGGTTCAGAGGTTTCGGCACTATTGGGACGTATGCCTTCGGCCGTGGGTTACCAACCTACACTTGCCACCGAAATGGGAAAGATGCAAGAGCGAATCACTTCTACCAAGAATGGTTCTATCACCTCTGTGCAGGCAGTATATGTGCCAGCCGACGACTTGACCGACCCTGCTCCAGCCACTACGTTCACCCACTTGGATGCCACCACCGTGCTCAGCCGTAAAATTACCGAATTGGGAATCTATCCGGCCGTCGACCCGCTGGAATCCACCTCGCGCATCCTCGACCCGCTGATTGTAGGTAAGGAACATTATGAAACCGCCCAGCGCGTAAAGCAAATCCTTCAGCGCAACAAAGAGCTGCAAGATATTATCTCCATCTTAGGTATGGATGAATTATCGGATGAAGACCGCCTGACGGTAAACCGCGCACGCCGTGTGCAGCGCTTCCTTTCGCAACCCTTTGCCGTGGCAGAACAGTTCACCGGCGTACCGGGTGTAATGGTATCCATCGAAGACACCATCAAAGGCTTCAAGATGATTCTTGACGGAGAAGTAGATTATCTTCCTGAACAGGCTTTCCTGAATGTAGGTACCATAGAAGATGCCATCGAGAAAGGCAAGAAGCTGCTGGAGGCCGCAAAAGCTTCTTAAAAACTTAAGAACTCAAAAGATATGAAAACTTTTCATTTAGTCATCGTTTCACCCGAAAAACAGCTTTACGACGGTCAGGTTGACTCCGTGGTATTGCCGGGCGAATCGGGTAATTTTCAGATACTGGTCAATCACGCACCCCTCATATCGTCTCTCGTGAAGGGACAGATAAAATATACGGCTCAAGGCGATACCCACCTTCTGCCCATTAAAGAAGGATTCGTAGAAATAAACAACAATCAAATTTCAGTTTGCGTAGAGCTTTGAGAAAACCTCCGCCAGACGATGAACCGAATGAGTTTGCCGGCTTTCCATAAAAACCGGTCCCTACTACTATGTTTTTGTTAACCGTAAAGAAAAAGTTTATCAAAGAACTGACCCTCATCGGCGTAGTTCTTACCGGATTAGTGGCATTTGTGTTTCACCTGTTTATACCCGAACGGTATTTTCTGTGGTTTCCTGCCATCCCGATATTCTTTTATCTCTTCGGTTTGTTTTACATCTACATGTTCGCATTCGGTTACCGGCTGGGACTTGACAAACTGGCATCGGTTTATCTGCTCTGCAAAATGATGAAGTTTATATTAAGCATGCTCGTCTTGCTATTCTACGGATTCTTTGTAAGACATGAAGTAGTGGCTTTTTTCACTACATTTATCGTCTTCTTCTTTGCGTTTCTGGTATTCGAGACCCGTTTCTTCCTTCGTTTAGAAGCGAAACTAAAATTAAGAAAACAATATGATGAAAAAAAAACGATACATAATCATGCTGCTGCTCCTGTTGCTCCTGATACCCGCACAGGAGGTGAAGGCGCACGAGCGTGAGGGTGAGATCAATGTCAACGAGCTGGTGTTCGGCCATATTGGCGACTCGTATGAGTGGCATATTGCCACCTTCGGCGAAAAAACACTCCGTATTCCGCTGCCCGTCATCGTGAAGAGTTCTACCGGATGGCATGTGTTCAGTTCCTCCCGGCTTGAAGAAGGAAGTCATGAGGGGCTATACATAGCCGCAGAAGGTCCTTACGAGGGAAAAATCGTAGAGAAGAATGCAGCCGGCGAAGAAGTACGTCCGTTCGACCTTTCCATCACCAAGAATGTTCTGGGACTCTTTATCAACAGTACGCTGCTTGTAGTCATCTTGATGAGCTGTGTGCGCTGGTACAAGAAACATCCGCTGGAACAAGGCGCACCTGCCGGAGGAGTGGGCATGATAGAAGCCCTTGTACTGATGATTTACGACGACGTGATAAAGGGATGCATTGGTGAAGATTACAAGCGCTATGCCCCTTATCTGCTTACAGCCTTCTTCTTCGTTCTTGTAAACAACCTGATGGGACTTGTACCCTTCTTTCCGGGAGGAGCCAACGTAACGGGTAATATTGCCATCACATTGGTCTTGGCTCTGTTTACCTTTGCCTTCACCAATATTTTCGGTACAAAAGCTTACTGGAAAGAAATCTTCTGGCCGAATGTGCCTGTATGGCTTAAGGTACCTGTCCCGATGATGCCTCTCATAGAATTCTTCGGAATACTGACCAAACCCTTTGCCTTGATGATTCGTCTTTTTGCCAACATCATGGCAGGTCATGCCGCTATCCTGAGTCTGATAGCAATCATCTTCATCACCGTAAAAGCTGGTGCCGTAATCAACGGCTCTATGACCTTTGTAGCTGTAGCCTTCGGTATCTTTATGGATGCGCTCGAAGTCTTGGTAGCGTTTATTCAGGCCTATGTATTTACTATGCTCTCGGCTGTATTTATCGGTCTCTCAAGGGTGAAAGAAGAGCATGAGTAATTTTTTTTAGACAGAAGAACAGAGGAAATTAAGAATTAAAAATTAAGAATTAAAAACTTAGAACTTAAGAAATAAGAAATAATAAACCAAGAACTAATAAACTTAAAAACTTAAAGATTATGTTATTATCAGTTTTATTGCAGGCAGCTGCCGGAGTAGGAATCAGTAAGTTAGGGGCAGCAATTGGCGCAGGTATCGCCGTATTAGGAGCAGGTATCGGTATCGGTAAAATCGGTAGCTCGGCTATGGAAGGTATTGCCCGTCAGCCCGAAGCTTCAGGCGATTTACGTATGAACATGATCATTGCTGCTGCTTTGGTAGAAGGTGTAGCCTTGATTGCCATTGTGGTATGCTTGCTGACTCTGTTCCTGTAATCGGGATGTGGGGATAGTTGACAAGTTAACTTGCCAACTCAAAAGAGTCACCTCGTTAACTTGTCAACTAAAAATGCTAAAAACTAAAAACTAAAAACTCAAACAATATGGGATTATTAACTCCGGATCCGGGCCTGCTGATTTGGATGATTATCATCTTCAGCATCGTATTCTTCATCTTGGCAAGATACGGTTTCCCGGTCATCATCAATATGGTAGACAGCCGGAAAGCATACATCGACCAGTCGCTTCAGGCAGCCCGCCAAGCCAACGAACAGCTGGCTGGCGTGAAGCTGGAAGCTGAAAAGCTGCTTACTCAGGCCCACGAAGAACAGGGACGTATCTTGAAAGAAGCCATTGCCACGCGTGACCGCATCATCAAAGATGCCCAAAGCCGTGCGCTTACCGAAGGACAACGCCTCATGGATGAAATGAAAAAGCAGCTTGAAACCGAGAAAGAAAGTGCCATCCGTGACATCCGCCGCCAGGTAGCCGTACTTTCGGTAAGCATTGCAGAAAAAGTGATGCGCCATAAGCTGGCAGACGAAAATGAACAGCTGAAGCTCATAGACAGCATGCTGGATGAAATGATAGAATCAGCGAAAAAGTAAAACGGGTGCAGACAAGCTTGTGAGTTACAATTCGGCTAATTGTCATTTGTCACAATTGTAACGTAACGCTACAAGTCGGCAAGGCTCTGAAAATGCTCTGGTATCTGAAAAACCTCGTCAACTCGTCAACCTGTCTGAAACCCAAAAAACTCAAACAAATGAATACAGGAGCCGTATCAATGCGTTACGCAAAAGCCCTGCTCTCTTATGCCAAGGCAGAAGGGCAGGAAGAAAAAGTATATGAAGAGATGAAGCAGCTGGCAGCCCATTACCTGAGCGTAGAAGGGCTGCGCCGAGCCATCGCCACCCCCGTGCTCAATCCTTCCACCAAGCACGAGCTGCTTTGTGAGGCAGCCGGAGGCAAGCAGCTGAGCCCGCAGACCAGCCGCTTCTTCGAGCTGGTGCTTCAGGCACGGAGAGAAAAACTCCTCCTTTTCATGGCGTATGCATACATCGACCTGTACCGCGATGACAAGAACATCCTTGTAGGAAAACTCACCACTGCCGTTGCATCCGAGAAGTTGGTAAAACACCTTGAGCAGCTGGCCAGCGAGCGCACCAAAGGGAGCGTGGAACTGGAAGCTGTGGTCGACCCCAAACTCATCGGAGGATATATCATCGAGCTGTCGGGCTATCGGCTCGACGCCAGCGTGGCAAACCAGCTCAAGCGGGTGCGCCAGCAGTTCGTGGCACGCAACCGACGGATTGTTTAACTTAGAAACGCTCGTGTACAGAGATTTATAAAACCAAAAGAAGATATGCAAGAAAATACAATAAAACCCAGTGAAGTATCCGAAGTATTGCTTCAGCAATTACAGGGAATCGATACTTCGTTAAAGTTTGATGAAGTAGGCACGGTGTTGCAGGTAAGCGACGGTGTGGCCCGCATCTATGGTCTGCATCATGCCGAAGCCAACGAACTACTTCAGTTTGAAAACGGCATCATGGGCACGGTGATGAATCTGGAAGAAGACAATGTGGGAGCCGTGTTGCTCGGTCCTACCGACCAGATTAAGGAAGGCATGATTGTGAAACGCACCAAGCGCATCGCCTCCATCCGTGTGGGAGAATCCATGCTGGGACGCGTCATCGACCCCTTAGGCGTACCCCTCGACGGACGAGGCGAAATCGGCGGAGAACTCTTTGAAATGCCGCTGGAACGCAAAGCTCCCGGGGTAATCTTCCGCCAGCCCGTAACCGAACCGCTCCAAACCGGACTGAAGGCTATCGATGCCATGATTCCTATCGGACGCGGACAGCGTGAGCTCATCATCGGCGACCGCCAGACCGGCAAGACCGCCATTGCCATCGATACCATCATCAACCAGCGAAGCAACTATGAAGCCGGAAACCCCGTATATTGCATCTATGTAGCCATCGGTCAGAAAGGCTCTACCGTGGCAAGCATCGTAAACGCCCTGCGTGAAAAGGGAGCCATGGATTATACCGTGGTGGTAGCCGCTACGGCTTCCGACCCTGCCGCCATGCAATACTTTGCCCCGTTTGCCGGAGCAGCCATCGGCGAATACTTCCGCGATACCGGCCGTCATGCCCTCGTGGTTTACGATGACCTCTCGAAGCAAGCAGTAGCCTACCGTGAAGTATCGCTCATCCTCCGCCGCCCCTCAGGGCGTGAAGCCTATCCGGGCGACATCTTCTACCTCCACTCACGCTTGCTGGAGCGTGCCGCCAAGATTATCGGTCAGCAGGAAGTGGCTGAGCAGATGAACGACCTTCCGGCTTGCCTGAAAGGCAAAGTGAAGGCAGGAGGCTCACTTACCGCTCTGCCCATCATCGAGACACAGGCAGGCGACGTATCGGCTTATATCCCGACCAACGTGATTTCGATTACCGACGGACAGATTTTCCTTGAAACCGACCTCTTTAACCAAGGCTTCCGCCCCGCCATCAATGTAGGAATTTCCGTATCACGCGTGGGAGGCAGCGCACAGGTGAAGAGCATGAAGAAGGTGGCAGGTACGCTGAAAATCGACCAAGCCCAATACCGTGAGCTGGAAGCCTTCTCCAAGTTCAGCAGCGATATGGATGCCGTAACCGCCATGGCTATCGACCGCGGACGGAAAAACAACCAGTTGCTTATCCAGCCGCAATATTCACCCATGCCCGTAGGCGAACAGATTGCCATCCTTTATTGCGGCACACACAGCCTTATGCGTGATGTTCCGCTGAGCAAGGTGCGCGCCTTCCAAGATGCCTTCCTCACCAGTCTCCGCGCCAATCATCAAGCCGATGTAATTGATGTGCTGGCTTCGGGAAAGATTAACGACGAGGTATCAAATATAATAGAGAAAGTGGCAGCAGATACCGCACGCCCGTTCTCTTCTCAAGGCAACTAGTCACCTTACTAAAAATAAAAACTCAAAAACTCAAATAAATGGCATCACTAAAAGAAGTAAAAGGAAGAATCAACTCCATTAACGGAACGCTGAAAATCACTTCAGCCATGAAGATGGTATCTTCTTCCAAGCTGCATAAAGCGCAGGGAGCCATCGAGAATATGCTTCCCTATGAGCGCAGACTTCACCATATCTTGACCCATTTTCTGGAAGCGGGTGTAACCGTACAGTCCCCCTTTACCGAAAAGCGAGAAGTGAAAAAAGTTGCCTTAGTGGTATTTGCCTCCAACAGCAGTCTTTGCGGCGGGTTCAACATGAATGTAATCCGCCGCTTGAGCGAACTGGTTGACGAATATGCAGGAAAGACAGGCAGAGAGAACATACTGATTTATCCGATAGGGCGAAAGGTAGCTGATGCCGTAAAGAAGATGCCGGGAGTGATTCCGATGGGCGATTACCAGCACATGAGCGGCAAGCCGAACTATGAAGAAGCAGCAGCGCTGGCTGCCGACCTGATGAAGCGTTTCCTCAGCGGAGAAATCCAGCAGGTAGAGTTGCTATATAATCATTTCAAATCGACTTCCACCCAAGTGCTGACCCGCGAAACTTATCTTCCCATAAGTTTCCAGACACCGGGAGAGCAGCCGCAAACTCCTGCCGGAAATGATTACATCATTGAGCCCTCGGGCGAAAAACTGATGAGCGCCCTGCTTCCCAAAGTGCTTCGCATGAAGGTATTTACCGTACTGCTTGATTCGAATGCTGCCGAGCATGCCGCACGCATGATGGCCATGCAGGTGGCTACCGACAATGCCAACGAGCTGATTCAGGACCTGACGCTCATTTATAACAAGAGCCGCCAGCAGGCCATTACCAACGAGCTGCTCGATATCATAGGCGGTACGATGGCGTAATGAGTTGTCTCTCTTTAGCAATAGGAGCAAGAAGAAATAATTTGGTTTATTCTGAATTATTTCCTCTTGCTCCTATTATTTTGCATTCTCGCCTAAATTCGTATGAAACACAGCAGATATATGTCTTCTCTTTTATCCCATTGCAAGGAATTATGCCCTAGAAAGGAAAATCCTGCAGCAAAGCCTCAGTTTACCCTTCATTTAAAGAAATATTTCTCTAATTCGGTGCCGAAAAGTTCTTTTATTCCTTATTTTTTCTTTAATTTTGCACACAAATTATAAAACCATTTTTTATAACCCAATATGGCAAATTTAATTAAATTGCGTAAAGGCTTGGACATAAACCTGAAAGGCAAGGCTTCGGCTGAAATTATGTCTGTAAAAGAGCCGGGATTTTATGCTTTATGTCCCGATGATTTTACAGGTGTAACTCCGAAGGTCGTTGTAAAAGAACAGGAGTATGTATTGGCCGGAGGACCCTTGTTTATTGACAAGAATCATCCTGAAGTGAAATTTGTTTCGCCCGTAAGCGGCGTAGTAACGAGTGTGGAGCGTGGTGCTCGCCGTAAGGTGTTGAGCATTACGGTGGAAGCTGCTCCTGAACAGGACTTTGAAGAGTTCGGAAAGCAGAACGTATCTACCATGAACGGGGAAGCCGTTAAAGAGGCTTTGCTGGGCAGTGGTATGTTTGCGTTTATCAAGCAGCGTCCGTATGACGTGGTGGCTGACCCTACCGTAGCTCCGAGAGCTATCTTTGTTTCGGCTTTCGATACAAATCCGCTGGCTCCTGATTTCGAAATGGCGCTTAAAGGGGAGGAACTGAACTTCCAGACAGGGCTTGATGCGCTGGCTAAAATGGCTAAAACGTATCTGAGTATCAGTGTTAACCAGAAGTCGCCTGCTTTGACTCAGGCTAAGAATGTGGTGGTTACTGCTTTTGACGGACCTCATCCTGCAGGTAATGTGGGCGTACAGATTAACCATATCGCTCCGGTAAACAAGGGGGAAACCGTATGGACTATCGATGCGCAGGCGGTTATCTTCATCGGACGTCTGTTTAATACCGGACGTGTAGACTTGACTCGTATGGTGGCTATTACCGGTTCGGAAGTCAAGAAAGCTGCTTATTGCAAGCTGAAAGTGGGTGCACTGCTTACCGATGTGCTGGCTGGCAATGTGAATAACGGCAAGGAGTTGCGCTACATCAGCGGTAACGTGTTGACCGGCAAGCAGATTTCGGCTAACGGATTCTTGGGCGCTTTCCATAGTCAGGTAACCGTTATTCCGGAGGGAAGTGATGTTCACGAAATGTTCGGCTGGATTATGCCGCGCTTCAATGAGTTCAGTACAAGCCGCTCTTATTTCAGCTGGCTGATGGGCAAGAAGGAATATACGCTCGATGCACGTGTGAAAGGTGGCGAACGTCACATGATCATGTCGAATGAATACGACCGTGTGCTCCCGATGGATATCATGCCTGAGTACTTGATCAAGGCTATCATTGCCGGTGATATTGACCGTATGGAGCAATTAGGTATTTATGAAGTGGCACCCGAAGATTTCGCTCTGTGTGAATTTGTCTGCTCTTCTAAGATGGAATTGCAACGTATTGTTCGTGACGGCTTGGATATGCTCCGTCGTGAAATGTGTTAATACAAACTATCAAACTAACAATTAAATGAAAGCATTAAGAAATTATCTCGACAAGATAAAGCCGAACTTTGAAGAGGGAGGCAAATACCATGCTTTTCGTTCGGTATTCGACGGCTTCGAAACTTTCTTGTTCGTTCCGAATACTACTTCGAAAACGGGTACACACATCCACGATGCGATTGATAGCAAACGTATCATGTCACTCGTGGTTATCGCATTGATGCCGGCTTTGCTGTTCGGTATGTATAACGTGGGTTACCAGCATTTCCTCGCTACAGGGGCTGAAGGTAGCTTCGTTGAAATGTTTATCTATGGTTTCCTGGCTGTATTGCCTAAGATTATCGTATCTTACGTGGTAGGTCTGGGAATCGAATTTGTGGTAGCTCAATGGAAGAAGGAAGAAATTCAGGAAGGTTTCTTGGTTTCGGGTATGCTGATTCCGATGATTGTGCCGGTAGACTGTCCGTTGTGGATGCTGGCCGTGGCTACTGCCTTCTCTGTGATTTTTGCTAAGGAAGTATTCGGCGGTACAGGTATGAATATCTTCAACCCTGCACTGATTACCCGTGCTTTCTTGTTTTTTGCTTATCCTACCAAGATGTCGGGTGATGCCGTATGGGTATCGGGCGACAGCATTTTCGGATTGGGAAAAACCGTTGACGGCTTGACCGCTGCTACTCCGCTGGGTGTGGCTAAGGTGGCTGAATGTCCGGCTTTCTCATGGGATATGGTTACAGGATTGGTTCCGGGTTCTATCGGTGAAACCAGTGTGATTGCCATTGCTATCGGTGCGGTTATCTTGTTATGGTCGGGTGTGGCAAGCTGGAAAACCATGTTCTCGGTATTTGCCGGTGGTGCTATCATGGCTTTGATCTTCAATGCCGTAGGTCCGGATACAGGTGTGGCTCAGATGCCTTGGTATGAACATTTGTGCTTGGGCGGTTTCTGCTTTGGTGCGGTGTTTATGGCTACCGACCCTGTTACTTCTTCACGCACAGAAAACGGTAAGTTTGTTTATGGCTTCCTGATTGGTGCCATGGCAATCATCATCCGTGTGCTGAACCCGGGTTATCCTGAAGGTATGATGTTGGCTATCTTGCTGATGAACATCTTCGCTCCGCTGATTGACTATGTAGTGGTTCAGAACAATATCTCACGCCGCGCTAAACGTGCTATGTCTAACAAATAAAACCGAATATACAATGAATACTAATAGTAACTCTTATACTATCATTTATGCTTCGGTAATGGTTGTTATCGTAGCATTCCTGCTGGCTTTCGTCAACTCTTCTCTGCGCGACATTCAGGGAAAGAACGTTGAGCTGGATACTAAAAAACAGATTCTGGCTTCACTGGGCATCACGGAAGTGAGCGATGCGGAAGCTGAATTCAACAAGGTGGTAAAGGCTGATATGGTGGTGGCTGAAGATGGTAAGCTTACTCCGTATGAAGGTGCTTTTGTTACCGGTTATGAAAAAGACTTCAAGGAAAACGGACATTCACACTTGTTTGTTTGTGAAATTGAAGGTCAGACTAAGTATGTAATTCCTGTTTACGGTGCTGGTTTGTGGGGCGCTATCTGGGGTTATGTTGCCTTGAATGAAGATAAGAATACCGTATATGGTACTTACTTCTCACATGCATCGGAAACTCCGGGTCTGGGTGCGGAAATCGCAACCGAACACTTCCAGGATGAGTTTAAGAACAAGAATGTACTGGATGGCGATGCGATCGGTCTGGGAGTTGTGAAGAACGGTAAGGTGGAAAAACCGGAATTCCAAGTTGACGGAATCTCGGGAGGTACCATTACTTCTGTAGCGGTTGACAAGATGCTGAAAGATTGTATGGGACAGTACACCAATTTTTTAACTACTAAAGAATAAGAAGGAGGAGATAATAATATGGGAAGTTTATTTTCAGCTAAAAACAAAGAAGTATTTTCTGCTCCTATCAGCATGAACAACCCGGTTACCGTACAGGTATTGGGTATCTGCTCGGCTCTTGCCGTAACCTCTAAACTGGAACCGGCTATCGTAATGGGGCTTTCGGTAACTATCATTACGGCTTTTGCCAATGTGGTGATTTCACTGATCCGTAAAACCATTCCGAACCGTATCCGTATCATCGTTCAGCTGGTGGTGGTAGCTGCGCTGGTTACTATCGTAAGTGAACTTCTGAAGGCTTTTGCTTACGATGTGAGTGTTCAGCTTTCAGTATACGTGGGTTTGATTATTACCAACTGTATCCTGATGGGACGTCTGGAAGCGTTTGCCATGGCAAATGGTCCGTGGGAATCTTGTCTTGACGGTATCGGTAACGGATTGGGTTATGCCAAAATCTTGATTATCGTGGCATTCTTCCGTGAACTGCTGGGTTCGGGTACGCTTCTGGGTATCAATATCCTGAACTATGATGCAATCAAGAGCCTGGGTTATGTAAACAACGGTTTGATGCTGATGCCTCCTATGGCACTAATCATCGTGGCTTGCATTATCTGGTATCAGCGTGCAAAACACAAAGAATTGCAGGAAAAGGAATAATAAAATTTAATGAAGAATGAAGATTGATCCGTCATTCATCATTCTTAATTCAAAACGTAATTATGGAACACTTTATAAGTTTATTAGTCCGCTCTATCTTTGTGGACAACATGATTTTCGCATTCTTCCTCGGTATGTGTTCATACCTTGCCGTATCAAAGAATGTGAAGACAGCTTTGGGGCTGGGTATTGCCGTAACATTCGTATTGGTAGTTACGTTACCCGCCAACTATTTGCTCCAAACTAAGGTACTTGCCGCCGACGGTATTTTGGGTATCGACTTGAGTTTCTTGAGCTTTATCCTTTTCATTGCCGTGATTGCTGCTATCGTACAGTTGGTTGAAATGATTGTGGAACGCTTCAGTCCGTCTTTGTACGCTTCACTGGGTATCTTCCTTCCGCTGATTGCCGTAAACTGTGCCATCATGGGTGCTTCTCTGTTTATGCAACAACGCATCAACCTGACCCCGTCTGACTCTAAGTTCATCGGTGACATCTGGGATTCGGTTTCTTACGCTTTGGGTTCAGGTATCGGCTGGTTGCTGGCTATCGTAGGACTGGCTGCTATCCGTGAAAAAATGGCTTACTCTGATGTTCCGGCTCCGCTGAAAGGTCTGGGTATTACATTTATCACGGTAGGCTTGATGGCTATGGCGTTTATGTGTTTCTCTGGTTTGAGCATCTAATAAAGAAAGGAATAATACAATGGATATGAATTTTATTTTAGCAAGCATTGGAGTATTCCTCGTGACTATTCTGGTGCTGGTAGTAATCCTGCTGGTTGCCAAAAACTTCTTGGTGGCTTCAGGTAAGGTGAAATTAACGGTCAATGGAGAAAACGAGCTGGAGGTTGAATCGGGCTCTACTCTTCTCAATACGCTGGCGGTTAACAATGTTTTCTTGCCTTCAGCTTGTGGTGGTAAGGGTTCTTGTGGTCAGTGCAAATGCCAGGTGGTAGAAGGTGGCGGTGAAATCCTTCCTTCTGAAGTGAGCCACTTCAGCCGTAAGCAGCAGAAAGATCACTGGCGTCTGGGATGTCAGGTGAAAGTGAAAGGCGATATGGCTATCAAGGTTCCTGAATCGGTAATGGGTGTTAAGGAATACGAATGTACCGTTATCTCAAACAAGAACGTGGCTACCTTTATCAAGGAGTTCAAGGTGCAGTTGCCTAAGGGTGCGCACATGGACTTTATTCCGGGTTCTTATGCACAGATTAAGATTCCTAAATTCGAAATGGATTATAACAAGGATATCGACAAGAGCCTTATCGGTGACGAATATTTGCCGGCTTGGGAAAAATTCGGTTTGTTTGGCTTGAAATGTAAGAACGAAGAAGAAACAATCCGTGCTTACTCTATGGCTAACTATCCTGCCGAAGGCGACGTGTTCATGTTGACCGTACGTATCGCTACTCCTCCGTTTAAAGCCGACAGAAGTGGCTTCATGGATGTAAATCCGGGTATCGCTTCTTCTTATATCTTTACGCTGAAACCGGGTGATAAGGTATTGATGAGTGGTCCTTACGGTGATTTCCACCCAATCTTCGATTCGAAGAAGGAAATGATTTGGGTAGGTGGTGGTGCCGGTATGGCTCCGCTTCGTGCGCAGATTATGCACATGACTCGTACGCTACATACTACCGACCGCGAATTGCATTACTTCTATGGTGCCCGTGCGCTGAACGAAGTGTTCTATCTGGAAGACTTCATGGCGCTGGAAAAGGATTTCCCGAACTTCCACTTCCACTTGGCACTCGACCGTCCGGACCCGGCGGCAGATGCAGCTGGCGTGAAGTATACCGCAGGTTTCGTTCATCAGGTAATGTTGAACACTTACTTGAAAGATCACGAAGCTCCGGAAGATATCGAATACTATATGTGTGGTCCTGGCCCGATGTCAAAAGCGGTTGTCGGAATGCTGGATAGCCTTGGTGTTGAAGAATCTTCTATCATGTACGATAACTTCGGCGGATAAATCTTCCGTAATCGAGAAGATAAAATATCAAGTCTGATATATTAACAAGAAAGCTCCTGTAGGTTTTACAGGGGCTTTTTTTATGGCTTTCCGGGTGGGTATGTTTCCAGTTATATTCCATTATGAGTGAATGTTTATCATAAGCTTGTATAACGCTCTTTTCGTGACTTGCTTGTCGCCCGGATATATCTCTATGAGCGATATCCAGAAGGTATGATTGAGAAAATGATTGAGAAAAGAGAAACCAGATTGACCTCTGATGGTTTCTCCCGATTTTTCGAAGAAATCAGATCGGCTTGAGAGTTGCTTGCCTGAACAAATGAGATGAGAGAGCGATTCAATCGAGTAGGAGGAAAACGAAGCAGTTTTCTTCCTACTTTCGTTTTCCGACCTC
>ERZ773243.729-NODE-729-length-43146-cov-8.096934_pt1 | contig 43146 bp, 54 predicted proteins | sample MGYA00580520_ERZ773243 | MGnify/ENA primary metagenome ERZ773243 (study PRJEB29015, sample SAMEA2737747) | human gut metagenome | biome: human gut; feature: human-associated habitat; material: faeces | place: China | collected 2012 ... | reverse complement strand
TGATACTCCCCTATAAAAATGGCTATTTATCAACTGTTTGTTGTGACATAGCCTTAATTTATATTGACTTTAGTCACATTCATTGTCTTAAAATCTGTAATAATATTTATATATAGCTTAATGAATTTTAACATCTGCAATTAAATAGCTTATCTTTTTTCAATTATAAACCTTCCCTAATATTCTGAAACCTAATAAAATAGGTCGTCAGCTATTGCCGACGACCAAAGGTTCATTTGCCTATTTATTTACAGGAAACTCTTCATAAATACTACCAAAATCTATACCGCCGATAACCTTGCCGCGATACTGCTCACGAATGCTATTTTCTCCATCCTCAAGGTGTTTAGAGGTGATGCCATAACGACGTGAAAGCCACGCCTCCACAAAGGCAGCTAAATGATCGCAGCCCTTTACAACTGTACCATCAACCGACTTATATCCCATACCGTTCACATTGTACTTAGCATTAATTTCTTCTACGGAAGAAGGCTTAACCTTTCCATCTACAATAACCTTATCACTGAACTCATTTTGCGTATAGTACAATATGTCCTGATGCCAAGTATAAGGTAAGAGCGGTAAAATTTTCTCACTTACCTGACGCTCTTCAATCTTCTTTATTAAGTCGTCAAGACCCTCTACACTTCTTTTAATGGGGGAAATAATATCTCTTGTAAGTACCTCTGGCAAATCATGGAAAAGTCCACATAAAAAGTCACTTACAACGCGATCATCGCATGCTTCCAGCTTTAAAGCACAGAAATAAGCCATAATTGCAACCAGAAGCACATGCCCCATAACCGATGTTTCTGGAACTCTAGGAGACTGTGCCCAACGCTTCTGAAAACGCAGCTGTCCAATAAGATCAACAAACTTACTGCTCTTGCCCTTCAGGGCCAGTTTTTGTACACCAGCTAAATCGAAATGATCCTCAATTTCGCTGTCAATAGCCTGCTTCGTTTCTTCTATACCATATATTCCCTGATTAAAATGATATATAAGCCCAAACTCCCACTGACTTGCTAAATAATGAGCTGCACGTAAAATTTTCTTTTCCTTAGGATAATATTCTACATCTTCAAAATATCTCTTAATCTTATCCATTAGTTCTTCATCTATATCAGGAATACGACGTTTAAGCTCCTTGTAGACCCAAGAATTAAGCTCCTTACCATGTACACGCATCAGCTCGTGAAAAACAGGTGGCTTGATGTCTGTCAATACGTTTCTATGAAGAAATTCAAAAATACCACCCTCGACTAGTACACGCCAATTCAGCTTAGCATTATGATCGTCTTCCTCATGCCTAGCCAATACATACATAATCATCATTTTATGAGCCTGCTTATCAAGCTCCGTAAATCCACTTGGACGCAGATGATCATTCCAACGCTGTATATGTGCAGCCTCATATAAGAACTCAATAAAGCTTTTTGTAAGCATAATTGTCCTCCTTTTGCATACCCTTCAACCTATACTGCAAATCAAACAGCTGTACCCTATACTTCTATAATATACTTTATCCTACAGATGTCAATAGAATTAAATACTGTAAATAAAAAGACTATCTCCATTTATGGTATGAAGATAGTCTTTAATAGTTTATTAATAAAATAAAAAAGCAGGAACCTAAGTTCCTGCTTTGAAAACTCTAATTAGATGAGCTCGATGATAGCCATTTCTGCAGCATCACCGCGACGAGGACCTACTCTGTAAATGCGAGTATAGCCGCCTTGTCTGCCTTCATATTTCGGAGCAATTTCTTCAAAAAGTTTTTTGGTTACAGTCTCATCAACCAGAACAGCCAGAACTTGACGACGAGCGTGCAAGTCATTGCGTTTTGCCAAAGTAATCAGTTCAGCAGATTGCTTTGCAACTTCTTTAGCTTTGGTAATGGTGGTTTCGATTCTGCCATATTTGAAGAAGGAAGTTAAAATGCTGCGAAACAGAGCCTTACGGTTGCTGGAGTTACGACCCAGTTTTCTGTATGCCATGTGCTTCTGACCCCCTTATTAGTCTTCATCGTTCTTGCGTAAGGACAATCCCAGATCACTCAATTTTTTCTTGATTTCATCCAGGGACTTACGACCCAAGTTACGAACTTTCATCATATCTTCTTCGGATTTCTGAGTCAAGTCATCAACGGTATTGATACCTGCACGACGCAAGCAGTTGTTGCTGCGAGCAGAGAAATCAAGGTCGTCAATAGACATGGAACCAGGACCCGGTTTTTCTGGCTCTACACCTTCCGGTTCAGAGCCACCAGCAACGCTAATCATAGGTTTAGCAACATCGCCGGTTTGGAACAACTTAAGATAATCAATCAAGATGCCGGAAGCCATATTAACAGCTTCATCGGGCATTACGCTGCCATCAGTCCAAACTTCTAAAGTAAGCTTGTCATAATTGGTAACGTTACCAACACGGGTATCATTAACAGCAAATTTCACTCTAGTAATAGGAGAGTAAATGGAGTCTACCGGAATAGTACCAATAGGCTTATCTGCTTGTTTATTTTTATCCGCAGGTACGTAGCCAAGGCCTTTATCAACATGGATTTCCATATTGAAAACTGCGTCTTTATCTAAAGTCGCAATGTGCAGCTCAGGGTTCAAAATCTCTACATCAGCGTCAGCAATAATATTTGCTGCGGTAACTTCCTGCTCACCAGAGCATTCAATACGCAGGATTTTTTCCTCTTCGCAGTCCATTTTCAGGCACAATGCCTTGATGTTCAGAATAACGTCTGCAACGTCTTCTCGAACACCGGGAATTGTAGCAAACTCGTGCAGTACACCGTCAATTTTAACGTATTTTACTGCTGCCCCCGGAAGGGAGGAAAGCAATACACGGCGCAAGCTATTGCCCAGTGTAATGCCGTAGCCTCTCTCGAGCGGCTCCCAAACGAACTTGCCATAGCGTCCATCTTTGCTGATTTCAGCTGTCACCATTTTAGGTTTCTCAATTTCAATCATTCGGAAAGCCTCCTTCTATCGCGTATTACCACAATACGTCACATAAGTGGGTGGCACAAGATGTTCACTAATTATTTGGAGTACAACTCAATGATGAGCTGCTCTTCGATAGGAACATCAATTTCCTCACGAGTAGGATAACGGTCAACTTTACCGCCCAGAGTGGTGGTATCTTGTACCAGCCATGCAGGAGAGGTTTGAGCTGCCATTTTTTCATCCATGCCTTTGAAGTATTCTTTGGAACGGCTGTTTTCCATTACGGAAATAACGTCACCAGCATATACCAGAGCGGAAGGAATGTCCAAACGTTTGCCGTTAACAGCAATGTGGCCATGTCTTACGATTTGGCGAGCTTGACGACGAGTGCTAGCCAGGCCCAAACGATAAACTACGTTATCGATTCTTCTCTCAAGAAGGATCAACAGGTTTTCACCAGCGATACCCTCCATCTTTTTAGCTTTATCATAGTAGCCACGGAATTGTCTTTCCAGGACACCATAGATAAATTTAGCTTTTTGTTTTTCAGTTAACTGAATGCCATATTCACTCTTTTTTCTGTTTTGGCGTTTAGGTTGGCGTTTAGATTCCTTGTTAACACCCAGAAATTGAGGAGCTAAGCCTAAAGATCTGCATCTTTTCAGGATAGGCGTTCTATCAATTGCCATCTATTTACACCTCCAATTATACTCTTCTACGTTTCGGCGGACGGCAGCCATTGTGCGGAATCGGAGTAACGTCTTTAATGGAGTTAACTTCGAGACCTGCAGCTTGAAGTGCACGAATTGCAGCTTCACGACCTGCGCCAGGACCTTTTACATATACTTCAACTTGTTTCAAGCCATGTTCCATAGCAGCTTTGGTTGCTTCTTCAGCAGCCATTTGTGCAGCAAACGGAGTGCTCTTACGGCTGCCACGGAAGCCGAGGCCGCCAGCGGATGCCCAGCTCAAAACGTTACCTTCAGTATCAGAGATGGTAACAATAGTATTATTGAAGGTGGAGCGAATGTGCGCTACACCGCTAAGAATATTTTTGCTAACTTTTTTCTTGTTGCGAACAACTTTCTTGCCAGCCACTGGTTTATCCCTCCCTCGCTAATTATTTCTTTTTGCCTGCAATAGTACGTTTCGGACCTTTACGGGTGCGGGCATTGTTTTTGGTATTTTGGCCGCGAACGGGCAGACCCATACGATGTCTTCTGCCGCGATAGCTGCCGATTTCGATTAAGCGTTTGATGTTGAGGGATTCCTCACGACGGAGGTCACCTTCTACTTTATATTCAGTATCCAGAGTTTCACGGATTTTCGCTACTTCATCTTCAGTCAGATCACGAACGCGAGTGTCCGGATTAATACCAGTTTTAGCTAAGATTTCACGAGAAAGAGTCAGGCCAATGCCGTAGATGTAGGGCAGAGCATACTCGATACGTTTGTCTCTCGGTAAATCGACACCAGAAATACGTGCCATTAAAGTGCACCTCCTTCTTAACCTTGTTTTTGTTTATGTTTCGGATTTTCGCAAATTACCATTACATGGCCTTTACGTTTAATGACTTTGCATTTTTCACATATTGGCTTAACAGACGGTCTTACTTTCATAAATTAAACCTCCTCTTTGCCTGTCTTGGTTATTTAAATCGATAAGTAATTCTTCCACGATTGAGGTCGTACGGAGTCAACTCCACGGTAACCTTGTCACCAGGCAAAATCTTGATGAAGTTCATACGAATCTTACCGGAAATATGTGCTAAAATCACATGATCGTTTGCCAGTTTTACCTGGAACATGGCGTTAGGAAGTGCTTCAAGAATTGTGCCTTCAACTTCAATTACGTCTTGTTTGGACACAGTTTACCTCCTTATTTGTCACAACCGAGACTAGCTTTAACGTCAGCATATACTTTGTCAATAGCTTGCAGGCCATCGATTTCTTTGTACACGCCTTGTTTTTTGTAGTACTCGATCAACGGTTCTGTTTGCGCATGGTATGCATGCAAACGATTCATAACGGTTTCTTCTTTATCGTCATCACGTTGATAAAGGGCACCGCCACATTTATCACATACACCTTCGACCTTGCTAGGATTGAAGCTTACATGGTAAGTAGCGCCGCAAGCTTTGCAAATGCGTCTACCTGTCACTCTGCCAACCAATTCTGCATCAGGAACAGCGATATTGATGACACCGGTCAATTTAATGCCCAGCTCGCTGAGAATTCCGTCGAGAGCAACTGCCTGCTCTTCGGTTCTCGGAAAACCATCTAACATAAAGCCCTCAGCACATTCGGGTTTGGACAAGCCTTCGCGAACGATGCCAATGGTTACGACGTCGGGAACAAGTCCGCCAGCGTCCATATATTTTTTAGCCTCTTTACCAAGCTCAGTGCCCTGTTTTACAGCTGCACGGAACATGTCTCCAGTGGAGATATGAGGGATTTTGAATTCTTCAACTAATCTTTCTGCTTGAGTGCCTTTACCAGCACCCGGAGGGCCCATTAAAAGAATATACATTCTGTATTCCTCCTATTTCATAAAGCCATGATAATGACGCATCAGTACCAAGGACTCTATTTGCTTCATAGTATCCAAGGCAACACCGACGACGATCAAGAGCGCGGTACCACCGAAGTAGATACCTTCAATTTTAGTCATCCAGCCTATTACATTCGGCATAAGCGCGATTAATGAGAGGAAGATAGCGCCTGCCAAGGTAATTCTAGACATCACTCTGTCCAGATAATCGCTGGTAGGCTTACCAGGACGGATACCCGGAATAAAGCCACCATTCTTTTTCATGTTGTCTGCTAAATCACCTATGTTCAAGCTAACAGCTGTATAGAAATAGGTGAAGAAGAGAATCATGAGAATGTACAAGGTAGTGTGGAGGGGAGTTCCCCATCCTAACATCTGCCCCATGGATTTAACCCAAGGAATATCTACAAACTGAGCAATTGTAATCGGAAACATCAGCACAGAAGAAGCGAAGATGATTGGGATTACGCCTGCTTGATTTACCTTTAAGGGAAGGAAGCTTGTAGAACCGCCGTAAGTTCTTCTACCAACAACACGCTTGGCATATTGAACGGGAATTTTGCGAATGCCTTGGGTAATCATGATTACAAAAACAATCATAGCCAAAGCGATAGCCGCGAACAAAATTACGTTCAATAAATTAACCGTACCAGCCTGTAAGTATTGGAAAATTACTTGGAGTCCATCAGGAAGCCTTGATACAATACCTGCGAAGATAATCAAGGAAATACCATTTCCGACACCCTTAGCAGTAATCTGCTCACCGATCCACATCAGGAATACGGTGCCTGTAGTCAAAGTGAGAGCAATCAGCAGGATTGAACCAATCCCGGGGTTATTGATTGCTTCACGCAGGCCATAGGCCATACCACAAGCTTGGATGAAGCCCAAGCCGACTGTCAGCATACGAGTCAGCTTGGTGGTTTTTTTGAAGCCCTCTTCGCCTTCTTTGGACCATTGTTCCAAAGTTGGTACGACAACCTTCAGGAGCTGCAAAATAATTGAAGCATTAATGTATGGGGTAATACTCATAGCAAAAATGGAGAATTTGCTCAAGGCGCCGCCGCTGAACATATCCAGCAAACCGAAGAGATTACCGCTTCGGAAAAGCTGCTCAATTACAGTAGCATTAACGCCAGGAACAGGTATGTGTGTTCCAGCCCTGAATACGATGAACATGGCGAGAGTAAATACAACTTTTTGCCTGAGTTCTGTAATTCTAAATATGTTTGCAAGGGCTGCTAACACTTTAGATCACCTCAACCTTGCCGCCTGCTGCAATGATTTTTTCTTCAGCAGTTTTGCTGAAGCCCATAGCTTGAACGGTAAGTTTTTTGGTCAATTCACCATTACCGAGGATACGAACACCATCGCGAATGTTCTTGATGATGCCTTCTTCGATGAGCATTACGGGATCAACAACGGTGTCATCCTCAAAGCGGTTGAGAACGCTAACGTTGATTTCAACATAATCTTTACCGAATTTATTGTAGAAGCCACGTTTCGGCAGACGCAGGTACAGAGGTCTTTGACCACCTTCGAAACCAGGGCGTTTAACGCCGCCGGAACGAGATTTTTGACCTTTTTGGCCTTTACCGGAAGTTTTGCCCAGACCAGAGCCCAGACCACGGCCTACGCGAACAGCTTCGCGTTTAGATCCCGGAGCGGGAGACAATTCATGTAAATTCATTATCTGTACACCTCCTTGTCTTACGCTTCTTCAACTTTCACGAGATGTTCAACTTTGTGAACCATGCCGCGAATAGTCGGAGTGTCTTCTTTAACTACGAAAGTATTGATTTTGCCTAAGCCCAAAGCTTTAACGGTTGCACGTTGATCTTTCGGGTAACCGATCAAGCTGCGGGTCAGAGTGATTTTAATTTGTGCCATGACAAAGTCCTCCTTAGCCCAACAATTCTTCTACGGTTTTACCACGCAGAGCTGCAACAGCTTCAGCACTCTTCAAGGATTTCAGACCTTCAATGGTTGCACGAACCATGTTGTTCGGGTTAGAAGAACCTTGAGATTTAGTCAGAATGTCGCGTACGCCAGCCAATTCCAATACGGCACGTACAGGGCCGCCAGCGATAACGCCGGTACCTTCTGCAGCCGGTTTCAGGAATACACGGCCTGCGCCGAATACACCAATGATTTCATGGGGGATACTGGTACCAACCATGGGTACAGTGATCATGTTTTTCTTAGCGTCTTCTACGCCTTTACGAATAGCTTCGGGAACCTCAGCAGCTTTACCAAGACCCATACCTACATGACCATTTTCGTCACCTACAACAACAAGTGCAGCGAAGGAGAAACGACGTCCGCCTTTAACAACCTTAGCAACACGGTTGATGAAAACGACTCTTTCTTGTAATTCGTTTTCTTTATTTTCGAAGTTCGCCACTTTATTTCCTCCTTCTCTTAGAATACCAGGCCAGCTTCACGAGCAGCTTCAGCAAGAGCAGCTACACGACCATGGTACAGGTAACCACCACGATCAAATACTACCTCTTTTACGCCTTTAGCCATAGCTTTTTCAGCAATTGCCTTACCTACAGCTTTAGCAGCCTCGATGTTGCCACCATAGGTTTCTTTCATGTTCTTTTCAACGGTGCTAGCAGCAGCGATGGTTTCGCCGGTCTCATCGTTAATTACTTGTGCATAAATGTTAGACAAGGAACGATATACGTTCAGACGAGGTCTTTCTGCTGTACCGATAATATATCTACGAGAACGGAGATGACGTTTTTGACGTTTCTCGTTTTTATCAACTCTGTTAAGCAAGAGTTTCACTCCCTTCTTTTAGAAATTATTTCTTACCTTTAGCGCCAGCTTTACCAACCTTACGACGAACAAATTCGCCCTCGTAACGGATACCCTTACCTTTGTAAGGTTCAGGCGGACGCAGGGTGCGGATGTCAGCAGCAACAGCGCCTACAACCTCTTTGTTAGCGCCACTTACAACGATCTTATTCGGAGAAGGCACTTCAAAGGTAATACCTGCAGGCGGCTCTTTTACTACAGGGTGAGAGAAACCCAGAGTAAAGTTGATGTTTTTACCTTGCAGAGCACAACGATAGCCAACGCCATTGATTTCCAGAGTTTTGCTGAAACCTTGGGTTACGCCTACTACCATGTTGTTGATCAAGGTACGGGACAGACCATGGAGAGAACGGTTTTCCTTCTCATCATTAGGACGTTCAACAGTCAGAACACCGTTGTCCAGGGTCAGTTTCATGTTTTTACTGATTTGGCGAGAAAGTTCGCCTTTAGGACCTTTAACGGTCACAAAGTTGTTTTCAATAGTAACTGTTACACCAGCGGGAACAGTAATTGGCATCTTACCAATTCTAGACACTTACGAGCACCTCCTATCTTTCAAGTATTACCATACGTATGCGAGTACTTCGCCGCCCAGACCAGCTTTACGTGCAGCTTTATCGGTCATCAGGCCTTGAGAAGTAGAAATCAATGCGATACCCAGACCTCCGAGGACTCTAGGCAGTTGGTCTTTTTGAGAGTAAACTCTCAGACCGGGTTTAGAAATACGTTTGATGCCGGAGATAACTTTCTCTTTGTTAGCACCGTATTTCAGGCTGACACGGATAACACCTTGTTTGCTGTCAGCAATAACTTCGAAATCTTTAATGAAGCCCTCAGCTTTCAGAATTTCAGCGATTGCAACCTTAATCTTGCTGCTGGGGATTTCAACTTTATCATGATGAACTGAATTTGCGTTACGAATACGAGTAAGCATATCAGCAATCGGGTCAGTCATTACCATACTTAAATACCCTCCTTCCTTAGTAGTCTGTATTACCAGCTTGCTTTGGTTACGCCCGGAATAGCTCCTTTGTATGCATATTCACGGAAGCAGATACGGCAGAGGCCAAATTTACGCATATAGCCATGAGGTCTGCCGCAAACTTTGCAGCGGTTATAACGGCGAACTTCAAACTTAGGCTCGCCTTTCCATTTTTCGATCAGGGCTTTTTTAGCCAATGTATTCCCTCCTCACTTATGCGCCGAACGGCATGCCGAGGAGTTTGAGTAATTCTCTAGCTTCCTCGTCAGTCTTAGCGGTAGTTACGATGATGATATCCATGCCGCGAACTTTATCAATCTTGTCATAATCGATTTCCGGGAAAATCAATTGCTCTTTCAGACCCAGGGCATAGTTGCCACGGCCATCAAATGCAGTTGCGCTAACACCACGGAAGTCACGTACGCGGGGCAGTGCGAGGTTCATCAGTTTATCAAGGAAGTAGTACATACGGTCGCCACGCAGGGTAACTTTAGCGCCCAGAGGCATACCTTGACGTACCTTGAAGTTTGCGATGGATTTTTTAGCTTTGGTGATAACAGGTTTTTGGCCAGCGATTTGAGTCATATCTGCAACTGCAGACTCCAGAGCTTTGCTGTTGCCTACTGCTTCGCCAACGCCCATGTTGATGATAACTTTCTCAACTTTGGGGATTTCCATTACATTTTTATATTGGAATTTGTCTTGCAGGCCTTTAACAACCTCAGACAAATATTTTTCTTGCAATCTGGTCTTTGCCATTCAGTAATTTCCTCCTTTCCCGGAAAATTATTTATCGATTACTTCGCCACATTTTTTGCAGGTTCTAACGTAGGAACCAGCAACCAGGGTCTTTTGAATACGGGTAGCTTTTTTGCAAGCCGGGCATACCAACATTACTTTAGAAGCAACAATCGGAGCTTCTTTAGTGATGATGCCGCCTTGAGGATTTGCCTGAGACGGTCTGGTATGACGTTTAACTTTATTGATGCCTTCGACAACCACTTTGGCTTTCTTAGGCAGAGCTTCAACGATCTTACCTTGCTTGCCTTTGTCCTTACCGGACAGTACAAGAACGGTATCGCCTTTTTTAACATGCAGCTTTACAGCATTTGCCATGTCAAGAACACCTCCTTACAGTGCGTTGTTATCTGATTTCTTACAGCACTTCCGGTGCCAGAGAAATAATTTTCATGTAATCTTTTTCACGCAGTTCGCGAGCAACAGGTCCGAAAATACGGGTGCCGCGCGGGCTCTTGTCGTCTTTAATGATAACTGCTGCGTTCTCGTCGAAACGGATGTAGGAGCCGTCAGCACGACGTACACCTTTCACGGAACGAACAACAACTGCTTTAACTACGTCACCTTTTTTTACAACGCCACCGGGTGATGCATCTTTAACAGCACATACGATAACGTCACCGATATTAGCATATCTACGGTAAGAACCGCCTAATACACGGATACACATAACTTTCTTAGCGCCAGTGTTGTCACCAACATTAAGGATAGTTTGTTGTTGTATCATGGATTTCCCTCCCTTGCCGATCTATCTATACGGCAAAATTATTTTGCACGCTCTAAAATTTCAACTACACGCCAGCATTTGTCTTTGGACAGAGGACGAGTTTGCATAATTTCAACTACGTCGCCAATGCGTGCATCGTTGTTTTCGTCATGAGCTTTTAATCTAATAGTATGTTGTACGCCTTTTTTGTACAGCGGATGCTGAACGAAACGTTCTACTGCAACTACGACAGTCTTCTGCATTTTATCGCTGACAACTTTACCAATACGGGTAACACGTGCGTTTCTTTCTTCGGTCACGACTGTTTCCTCCTTGTTAATCTTCAAAACAATTATGCCTTCAGTTCGCGTTCGCGCTGGATTGTTTTGATACGGGCAATGGATTTCTTTACGTCACGAATTTTCATCGGGTTTTCACATTGACCGGTTGCCATTTGAAAACGCAGATTGAAGAGTTCCTTTTTTAAATCTGCCAATTTGGTGTCTAACTCAGCAGCAGACAATTCACGAATTTCTGTTGTTTTCATTAAGCTTCACCACCCTTTTCTTGTGCGGCAGCTTCAGCTTCCTGTTGTGCGCGGGTCACAAATTTGCATTTGATAGGCAGTTTGTGGCTAGCAAGACGCATAGCTTCTTTTGCAACTTCTTCAGCTACACCATTCATCTCGAACAGCACGCGACCAGGTTTAACTACTGCTACCCAGTACTCCGGAGAACCTTTACCAGAACCCATACGAGTCTCTGCCGGTTTTGCAGTGATCGGTTTATCCGGGAAAATTTGAATCCAAACTTGACCGCCACGTTTGATGTAACGGGTCATAGCAATACGAGCAGCCTCGATTTGACGGTTGGTTACCCAAGCAGGCTCCAATGCTACCAGGCCGAAATCGCCATGAGCGATGCGGTTACCACGCATTGCGCGACCGGTCATACGACCTCTATGTTGTTTACGATGTTTAACTCTCTTCGGTAATAACATATCAGATTATGCCTCCTTTGCCGGAGCAGCTTTAACTGCTACTTTGCTCTCAGGAAGGACTTCGCCTTTGTAAATCCATACCTTCACGCCGATACGGCCATAGGTGGTATGTGCTTCTGCAGTGCCATAGTCGATGTCAGCACGCAGAGTGTGCAGAGGAATGCTGCCTTCGCGATAGCTTTCGCTACGAGCGATTTCAGCGCCGCCCAGACGACCGCCACAGGTGATTTTGATACCTTTAGCGCCCATACGCATAGTACGGCCAACACATTGCTTCATAGCACGGCGGAATGCGATACGGCGTTCCAGCTGAGCTGCAATGTTCTCTGCAACCAAAGTTGCGTCCATATCCGGGGTTTTAACTTCAACAATGTTGATTTCAACTGCGCTATCAGTCATTTTCTTCAGGTCTTCTTTCAGCAGTTCAATGTTGCTGCCTTGACGACCGATTACCATACCAGGTTTAGCAGTATGGATGGAAATGCGGGCTTTATTGGATGCGCGTTCAATTTCTACTTTAGAAATGCCGGACAGGAACTGTTTTTCTTTAATAAATTCACGGATTTTGATGTCTTCTAACAGATATTTCTCATAATCTCTATCAGCGTACCATTTGGAATCCCAACCTTTGATAACGCCAACGCGGAGACCATGCGGATTAACTTTTTGACCCACTATCTTTTCCCTCCTTCTTATGGGATATTATTTTTCTTTAACTGCTACAGTTACGTGGCTAGAACGTTTCAGAATTTTGAAAGCCTGTCCACGAGAACGAGGATGAATACGTTTCATGGTCGGGCCTTGATCTACAAAGCAGGAAGAAACGATCAGGTTATCTACGTTCATGTCATAGTTATGCTCTGCGTTAGCTACTGCACTGCGCAGAACTTTTTCGATTACCTCAGAACCAACCTTCGGGGTGTGTTTGAGGATCGCGAATGCTTCACCTACGGATTTACCGCGGATCAGATTGATTACGATGCGCAGTTTGCGCGGCGCAATACGGATAAATTTTGCAATTGCTTTTGCTTCCATGTTATTGTGCCCCCCTTTCCCTTATCTTAAAGAAGTGGTCTTATCTGCGTGACCTTTGTAAGTACGAGTAGGTGCGAATTCACCCAGTTTGTGGCCTACCATATCCTCGGTAACGAATACCGGAACATGTTTGCGTCCGTCATGAACCGCAATGGTGTGACCAACAAAAGACGGAATAATAGTAGAGCTGCGAGACCAGGTCTTAACAACTTTTTTATCATTAGCGGCATTAAGCGCGTCAATCTTTTTCAAAAGACTAGCATGGACAAAAGGTCCTTTTTTAACTGATCTGGACACTAGGTTAGCCTCCTTTCCTTATCCTTTGATATTATTTGGTTCTACGTTTCAGAATTAAGCGAGTAGAAGCCTTTTTCTCTTTACGGGTACGAGTACCGAATGCACATTTACCCCAAGGAGTAACAGGACGCTTACGACCAACAGGAGAATGGCCTTCGCCACCGCCGTGCGGATGGTCATTAGGATTCATTACTACACCACGGTTTGCAGGGCGGATACCCAGCCAACGGCTGCGGCCTGCTTTACCAATGGTAATGTTTTCAGCATCAATGTTACCAACTTGACCGATGGTTGCGCGGCAGTTGATATGTACCTTACGGATTTCGCCGGAAGGGAGACGGAGCAGAGCGTAGTTGCCTTCTTTAGCCATCAGCTGTGCAGAAGAACCAGCACTACGTGCTAATTGGCCACCTTTGCCAATTTTCAGCTCAACGTTGTGTACTTCAGTACCAAGAGGAATGTTTTTCAGCGGCAGGCAGTTACCAATTTTGATGTCTGCTTCAGGACCGCTTTCGATCATATCGCCAACCTTCAGGCCGAGGGGAGCGATGATGTAACGTTTTTCACCGTCAACATAGTTAACCAGTGCGATACGTGCGTTACGGTTAGGATCGTACTCAATGGTAGCAACTTTAGCCGGAATAGCGTCTTTGTTGCGTTTGAAGTCAATGATACGATATTGTCTCTTATGGCCGCCGCCTTGATGGCGAACAGTCATTTTACCGGTATTGTTACGGCCAGCATGTTTACCAAGTTTTTCAACAAGCGGGCGGTAGGGCTTATCAGTCGTAATCTCTTCGAAGGCAGACACAGTAATAAAGCGTCTGGAAGGAGAATACGGATTAAAGCTTTTAATAGCCATTTTACTTTCCTCCTTATATTACGTCAATTACATTCCTTCGAAAAGGGGAATCGTATTGCCTTCAGCAAGCTTCACGATTGCTTTCTTATAATCGGAACGTTTGCCAACATACTTACCCATACGTTTGGTTTTGCCCATTACGCGGATAGTATTTACATTAACAACTTTTACGTTGAAGATGGATTCGATAGCTTGACGAATCTCAACTTTGTTAGCAGTCAGGGGAACCTGAAAAGTATATTTGTTTTCCTGCATCATTTGAGAGGTTTTCTCGGTAATGATGGGGCGAATCAGTAAATCACGCGGTTCAGCAGCCATTATGCGAGCACCTCCTCAATTTTTTCTACAGCTTCTTTAGCAAGGATAACCTTGTTGCTGTTCAGGATATCAAAGCAGTTCAGACCCATAGTGGTGATGGTAGTTACTTTCGGCATATTACGTGCAGAGAGTTCTACGTTTTTATCAGCACCAGCGGTGATCAGCAGTGCTTTTGCGTCAGCAGCTTGGAATGCATTCAGCAGAGCTGCTACGTTTTTGGTTTTCGGAGCATCGAAGGTCAGACCTTCAACAACAACTACTTGACCTGCTGCAACTTTAGCGGAAAGTGCGCAACGCAGAGCTAAACGACGAGCTTGACGAGGCATTTTCTTTGCATAGCTGCGAGGTTGGGGACCAAAAGTGGTACCGCCGCCAACCCATACAGGAGAACGGTTAGAACCGCAGCGAGCGCGGCCAGTGCCTTTTTGTTTCCAAGGTTTACGACCACCGCCGCGAACCATGGCACGGGTTTTAGTTGCGGAAGTACCTTGACGTTGGTTAGCCAGTTGCATTACAACTGCTTGATGTACAACAGCTTCGTTGAACTCAACGCCAAATACGATTTCATTTAATTCTATTTCACCGGTAATTTCACCGGAGATATTATATACTGATAACTTCGGCATTAGAAGCATCCTCCTTTCTTTCGCTTATCTTATTTATTCGGTTTTACGGTTTCTTTCAGGACTACAAAAGAACCTGCAGCACCCGGAATAGCACCTTTAACCAGGATAAGATTACGTTCAGCATCTACCTTAACTACGGTCAGACGTTGAACAGTTGCATTTACGCCACCCATACGGCCAGGCAGTTTTTTGCCTTTGATTACGCGGCCGCCAGGACCGGAATGCATGGGACCCATAGAACCAGGCTCACGATGAGATTTAGAACCGTGTTTCATAGGACCACGAGCGAAATTGTGACGCTTAATAGTGCCTGCGAAACCTTTGCCGCGGGAAACGCCAGAAGCGTCGATTAATTCACCTGCAGCAAAAATGTCAGCGGTAATTTTGTCGCCGACTGTATATTCAGAAGGAGCAGACAAACGCAATTCTCTGACAAATTTAACCGGTGCTACACCAGCTTTGTCAAAATGGCCTTTCATCGGTTTGGTGGTGTGTTTTTCTTTCATTTCGCCGAAACCGATTTGTACAGCATTATAACCGTCTGTTTCTTCGGTTTTGTTTTGAAGTACAACGCAGGGACCTGCTTCTACAACGGTAACAGGGATCAGTCTGCCGTCTGCTTCAAAAATTTGGGTCATACCCAGTTTCTTGCCTAAGATACCTTTAGCCATCATTGCACCTCCTCCTTACAGTTTAATTTCGATATCTACGCCAGCGGGAAGATCAAGACGCATCAGAGCATCTACGGTCTTTGCGGTGGGTTCCAGAATGTCAACAAGTCTTTTATGAGTACGCATTTCGAATTGCTCACGAGAGTCTTTGTTTACATGAGGGGAACGCAGAATAGTATAAATGTTCTTCTCAGTAGGAAGGGGAATAGGACCGGATACTTGAGCACCGGTATTCTTTGCAGTTTCAACGATCTTTGCAGCACTTTGATCCAGTGCTTTGTGGTCATACGCTTTCAGGCGTATTCTAATCTTTTTAGACTTAGCCATTAAAAATTTTCCTCCTAAAATCGCCCAGTTTCTATGAACGGACATACTCCGTGAAAATCTCCCTGTCACACAGGCAAGCAACCTTTCACATCATCGCAGGGCCATACCAATAAACATAAGAATATGAGGGGGACTTGGTGCCCCCCTCATATTAGGGAACTTACTTAAAAACTTAAGAATTAAGCTTCTTCAACTTCGGATACAACGCCAGCGCCAACGGTACGGCCGCCTTCACGGATAGCGAAACGCAGACCTTTTTCGATAGCGATCGGGGTGATCAGTTCAACTTCCATGGTTACGTTATCGCCAGGCATTACCATTTCGATGCCTTCAGGAAGTTCAGTTACACCAGTAACGTCGGTGGTACGGAAGTAGAATTGGGGACGATAGCCGTTGAAGAACGGAGTATGACGGCCACCCTCTTCTTTAGTCAGTACATAAACTTCACCTTTGAATTTGGTGTGGGGATGAATGGAACCGGGTTTGGACAGTACTTGACCACGCTCGATTTCTTTACGGTCAATACCACGCAGCAGGCAACCTACGTTATCGCCAGCAACTGCTTCGTCCAGCAGTTTGCGGAACATTTCAACGCCAGTTACAACGGTGGATTTCTTTTCTTCTTTCATGCCAACGATTTCAATGGTGTCGCCAACTTTAACAGTACCACGCTCAACACGGCCAGTAGCAACGGTACCACGACCAGTGATGGTGAATACGTCTTCGACAGGCATCAGGAATGGTTTGTCGGTAGCACGTTCCGGCAGGGGAATGTAGTTATCAACAGCGTCCATCAGCTCGAGGATTTTAGCTTCGTATTTTGCGTCGCCTTCCAGAGCTTTCAGAGCGGAACCAGCAACAACAGGGATGTCATCGCCAGGGAAATCATAGGAGCTCAGCAGTTCGCGAACTTCCATTTCAACCAGTTCCAGCAGTTCTTCGTCGTCAACCATGTCAACTTTGTTCAGGAATACAACCATAGCGGGAACGCCTACTTGGCGAGCCAGCAGGATGTGCTCACGAGTTTGAGGCATCGGGCCGTCAGCTGCGGAAACAACCAGGATAGCACCGTCCATCTGAGCAGCGCCGGTGATCATGTTTTTAACATAGTCGGCGTGGCCCGGGCAGTCAACGTGTGCATAGTGACGGGTTTCGGTTTCATACTCTACGTGAGAGGTGTTGATGGTAATACCGCGTTCACGTTCTTCCGGAGCTTTATCGATCATGGAGTAGTCCATGAATTGAGCGCCGCCGCGTTCAGCCAGAACTTTGGTAATAGCTGCGGTAGTGGTGGTCTTGCCATGGTCAACGTGACCGATGGTGCCGATATTCAGATGGGGTTTAGTTCTTTCATATTTAGCTTTTGCCATTTGTGAAAATCCTCCTTAAAATTTTTCTTTAAACAAGGCTTAGTTAGTGCCTTTGTTTTTAGCAACAATTGCTTCAGCAATGTTTCTCGGAACGTCTTCGTAATGGTCAACTTCCATAGAGTAGTTGCCGCGTCCCTGAGTTTTGCTGCGCAGGTCGGTTGCATAACCGAACATTTCTGCCAGCGGAACGAAAGCATTGATTACTTGAGCACCGTTACGAGCTTCCATACCTTCGATGCGGCCACGACGAGAGTTGATGTCGCCGATTACGTCGCCCATGTATTCTTCAGGAACGGTAACTTCTACTTTCATATAAGGCTCAAGGATAACCGGGTTAGCTTTTTCAGCACCGGACTTGAAGCCCATGGAGCCTGCAATCTTGAAGGCCATTTCAGAGGAGTCGACTTCATGGTAAGAACCATCGTATACGGTTACTGCGATGTCAACCATCGGATAACCAGCAACTACGCCGTTCTCCATAGCTTCCTTAATACCTGCTTCGATAGGAGCAATGTATTCTTTAGGAATAGCACCGCCGACAACTTTGTTCTCAAACAGGAAGCCTTCGCCCGGTTCGCGGGGGGAGATTTCCAACCAGCAGTGACCGTATTGGCCTTTACCGCCGGATTGACGAACAAATTTACCTTCGGATTTAACAGACTTGCGAATGGTTTCACGGTAAGCAACTTGCGGGTTACCTACAGAACAACCTACTTTGAATTCACGCAGCAGACGGTCAACAATGATGTCCAGGTGAAGCTCGCCCATACCAGAAATAATAGTTTGGGAAGTTTCGGGATCAGTGTGAACACGGAAGGTAGGATCTTCTTCTGCCAGTTTTTGCAGAGCAATACCCATTTTTTCTTGGTCTGCTTTAGTTTTAGGTTCAACTGCAACGGAGATAACGGGTTCGGGGAATACCATGGATTCCAGGATGATTTCGTTTTTCTCATCGCAGAGAGTATCACCAGTGGTAGTATCTTTCAGGCCTACAGCAGCAGCGATATCACCAGCGTAAACCATGTCGATTTCTTCACGGTGGTTAGCATGCATTTGCAGGATACGGCCGATACGCTCGCGTTTGCCCTTAGTGGAGTTATATACATAAGAGCCGGAGGTTAAAGTACCGGAGTATACGCGGAAGAATGCCAGCTTACCAACGAAGGGGTCGGTAGCAATTTTGAATGCCAGTGCTGCGAAGGGAGCTTCGTCAGAGGACGGACGCTCAGCTTCTTCACCATCAGGAAGTACGCCTTTGATGTTAGGAACATCGGTAGGAGCAGGCATAAATCTGATTACGGAGTCCAGCAGAGGCTGTACGCCTTTGTTCTTGTAGGAAGAACCGCAGCATACAGGGGTCATTTTGCAAGCAATGGTTTGTTTACGGATGCCTTCGATGATTTCTTCTTCGGTCAGCTCTTCGCCTTCCAGATATTTCATCATCAGTTCGTCATCGCCTTCAGCAGCTGCCTCAATCATTGCTGCACGATATTCTTCAGCTTGATCAAGCATATCTTCAGGGATGTCTACGAAAACTTCGTTCTTGCCCAATTTGTCATCATATTTGATGGCTTTCATTTTGATGAGGTCAATCATGCCCTCGAAGGTATCTTCGAAACCGATAGGCAGCATGATGGGAACCGGGTTAGCGCCCAGACGATCTTTCATCATTTGAACAACGTTGAAGAAGTTAGCACCGGTAATATCCATTTTATTTACATATGCCATACGGGGAACATGGTATTTGTCAGCTTGACGCCATACGGTTTCAGACTGAGGTTCTACGCCACCTTTAGCACAGAAAACTGCAACGGAACCATCAAGTACGCGCAGGGAACGTTCTACTTCTACAGTGAAGTCAACGTGGCCCGGGGTGTCGATGATGTTGATGCGATGTTGGTCAAATTGACCTTCAGAACCACTCCAGAAGCAGGTGGTAGCAGCGGAAGTAATGGTAATGCCGCGCTCTTGCTCTTGAACCATCCAGTCCATGGTAGCGCCACCTTCGTGAGTCTCACCGATTTTATGAACTTTACCGGTGTAGAACAGAATACGTTCGGTAGTGGTAGTTTTACCAGCATCGATGTGTGCCATGATGCCGATGTTTCTAGTTCTCTCAAGCGGAATTTGTCTGCCCACTCTTATTTCCTCCTCAATACAACTGAGTCAGGCCATTACCAGCGGTAATGAGCAAATGCTTTGTTTGCTTCTGCCATCTTGTGGGTATCTTCGCGTTTCTTAACTGCAGCACCGGTACCATTGGAAGCATCCATGATTTCGCCAGCAACACGCTCGTACATGGTTTTCTCACCACGGAGACGAGAGTAGTTTACCAGCCAACGGATACCCAGGGTGGTTTTGCGGTCAGCGCGTACTTCCACAGGAACTTGGTAGTTAGCACCGCCTACACGGCGAGCACGAACTTCCAGCAACGGCATAACGTTTTGCATTGCAGCATCGAATACTTCCAGCGGATCTTTGCCGGTTTTTGCACGAACCAGGTCGAATGCATCATATACGATACGCTCAGCTACGCCTTTTTTGCCGTCGAGCATAATTTTGTTAATGAATCTAGTTAAAAGTTTAGAACCGTACACCGGATCCGGCAGTACGTCTCTTTTAGTTACAGGGCCTTTTCTCGGCATGTGTTTCCCTCCTCTTGGATTAAATCATTCTTAAGTCTCTTTGATTATTTTTTAGCTTTAGCACGTTTTGCGCCGTACTTAGAGCGAGATTGGTTGCGGTTAGCAACGCCTGCAGTATCAAGAGCACCGCGAATGATATGGTAACGCACGCCCGGAAGGTCTTTAACTCTTCCGCCTCTGATCAGAACAACACTGTGTTCTTGAAGATTATGGCCGATACCCGGGATATAAGCAGTAACTTCGATGCCGTTGGTCAAACGTACACGAGCTACTTTACGAAGTGCAGAGTTAGGTTTTTTCGGGGTGGTGGTATACACACGAGTGCAAACGCCACGTTTTTGCGGGCATTCTTTCAATGCCGGGGAACTGGATTTATATTTCAGATCCTCTCTGCCTTTACGTACCAGTTGGTTAATTGTAGGCATATCGGCACCTCCTTTCCAAACAATTAGATTTTAATGATTATAAAAACTCAGCCTTCGCCAAGCCCTTATCAAGATTTAAGTATCGCAGCGGCGGCAGCCTTTACATTGATGCCGCAGGCTCTGCCAACCTCAATCATGCTCTCTGTCGCAACAACAGGAACACCGTTAGTCTGGCACAGCTCCTTGAGCTTACCGGTTACCCGCTCGTCCGCATCGCTTCCGATAAAGACCAGCTCAGCCGCTTGTCTTGCCACAGCTTTTTCTGTTTGTTTCACACCAACAGTCCGCCGCGCAGCCTGCTTCAAAGCTTCAAGCGTCATAGGTATCTCCTTTCAATTAGAGCATAGCTCACCCGTGATACTGGTATATTGTAACACCTTAAACAACACATGTCAATGATTTTTCTAAAAAATATTGAAAATTTTTATGGCGTTTCAGCGCGCATTAATGCACCTCTTTGTTTCCACGCAGCCATGTGTTTAGTTTGCTTTTTTACTAGCAAAATGTACGTGTGCAGTGTACATTTCGGGATAAAAAAATCCATACAAGACCACTCTTAAAAGCTTTGCCTTTGACTAAAAACACTCATTGCGTACACTTTCTCTATGCTAATTATACTTCCGACGCTTCTATGTGTAAATTTTTTAGTGTTTTTTCTCTTGATATTTGTAATTCTGTAAGTTTTTTGTAACAAATTGTACGTTTATATATTTTCTTTCTCTTAATTTTTTTATTAACTTTATCCTGCTTATTTTTCTACTGCTTCTCCCCTACCATTAATGCTTTCAATAATAATCTTTCACACATCTAGCTAAAAAATTTATAAGACTTCCCCACTCAATTTTTATTTTTCTCCTATATGATTACTTCTTTTTAAAATTCTTCTATTATTTCTATTATTTATTTTCACAAGGAACTGAAACATACTGTTTATTTTCTTTTTAAATAAACAAAGACTCCCGAGCATAAACTCAAGAGTCTTTTGTCTGATTCTGTAATTACTCTGCTACTGGCACAACCTTTTTAGAAGGTGAAAGTGCAGCAACGATAGCATATGTTGCAATGCATACCAGCCACTCCATGTAAATTACATTGGAGAAGATATGCACAGCAGGTGTAAGCTTCCATAACACAACGGTTACAAGACCAGCAAGCAATGTCCAGAAGCCTGCAGCCTTGGAGCTGTATTGAGGGAAGAAAAGAGCTACGATAACAATAACACTGAACGCAGCGGTCAAGGACAAACCAATCATAATAGTTCCCAAAATACTGGAAACGCTCATAGCAAGTCCCAGAGTAAGAATACCACTAACCATGACGCACGTTCTAGTCACGAAAAGCTGACGGTCCTGACTGCAGTCCGGATTGATGAAACGTTTGTAGATATCGCTGGAGAACAGGGTACCTGCGCTCAGCAGCAGGTTGCAGGCAGTAGAAACATCAGCTGCCCACAGAGCAGCCAAGGTTACGCCGGCAATGATGGGATGAAGTCCTACAATAATCTGGGGCAGAGCCAATGCAGCCTGAGCTTCAGGATACATAGCCTTTGCTACTATACCAAGGAAAGCAGCCAGCACGCCTACGGGAAGCATCAGAATGCCGCCCCAAACGAAGCCCTTTTTAGCAGTTGCAGCGTCCTTAGCACCTAAGGAAATCTGCAGAATGCTTTGCAGGGACAGGTTAACAGTAACCAGGGTAACAATCCAGCTGGTGATAGTCACCATACCAACGCCCTCAGTCAAGCTGAACCAAGGAACATTAGTGGGCAAAGATGCCGCCAGATTATCCAAGCTGCCAATTTTGGCAAATTGGATTACAGTAGCAACAAGGATACCGCCATAAATCAGCACAATATTCAGCACATTGGACAGGGATGCAGACCACATGCCGCCAATAAATGTGATACCAATAAAGGTAATTGCACTGACAATCATACCGGTTTTGAAGTCAAAAATATCGGGCAGAATAGCATGCAGAATACTGCCACCGGCAATGTACTGCAGACTGATGATTACCAGCTGAATGACAATTTGAACAAAGACGCCTAAAACAACGGCGCCAGTGGTATGATGACGTTCGATCAGCTCAGTAATAGTAGTGATATTTTGCTCACGATATTTTTTTGCCATGAACAGGCCCATAACTATGGCACCCACAGCCCAGGCAATAGTATACCAGCCGGCACTAAGACCTACGCGAAACGCGTGCTCAGATACGCCGATGGTAGATGCGCCGCCAACAGCAAGACCGATGATAGTGACGCCGATTAATGGTGCGGACAGCTTACGTCCAGCTAAAGCAAAGTTTTCGTTGTTTCCTTCACTGCGTTTTTTAGCATACCAGCTAATGGCGAAAAGGGCAACAATGTACAGAATAAGAATTACGAGAGCAACAGGCATTGAATGATCCTCCTTATAGTCGATACAAGTCTACTAAAGGATACAACGCCCATACTAGCAGAGGTCAAAACCAAAGCCTCATATGGACCTGATCGTGTAACACATAAAGCGACACGTATGCATGAAACTCGGTACCCCTATGATTTTCCGTCGCCGTACTGGCAAAGGTCCCTACCAAAGCCCCATACTAGCCCTGACAGAAGCACATAGCGGTATAAAATCGTATTGCCTAATTATATACTATAAAAAATGCTCCGTCAACGGAGCAGGTTACACTTTTAGGTGTCATTGTAAATTTGTAGTGTTTATATAAAGGAATTAACAAATTACGTACAATATTTTTCAATTTAAAGGTGTCCGCAGCTTTTACTTTGTGCTTCGTTTTTACACTACCATAGTCAAGCACACTTTTTCGAGAAAAAGTGTGGCACTCATATTTTCAGAGAAAATAAAAAGCACCACAACCGTAGTTGCGGTGCTGAATTTCAATGGTGGCCCCGGCAGGATTCGAACCTGCGACCTTTTGATTCGTAGTCAAACGCTCTATCCAACTGAGCTACGGAGTCAATCAACGATATTTATTATATCGCGTAAGGTAATCATTGTCAACACTTTTTTATAAATATTTTTTACTTTACCAGAGCACGCAGTTCAGTAGCAGTAAGAGTAAAGATTTCCTTTTTGGTGTACAGCTCACGACGGCCGCGGCAGTCAACAAAGAGAGCTACATCAATATCAGGAATATTTTTCAAAGCATCTTCAATAGATTTGCCATTGCGAGCATAAGCCTCAAAGCGCAGTACCAGAGTGTTGCCAGTACCTTCAGGAACCAGCAGCGCTTCAAAGTAGTCATCCTCACGCATTACACCCTTTAAATTTACCTTGCCGCGGAGCAGAACATCATCATATTGCTCTTGAGGCAGATAGATACGCATATAGGTATCAATAATTGTACCCTCCTGCTTACCAGTGTTATCGTAGGGAATTTCTACATTAAAGTCCAGACGGTCACCATCTTGGGAAACCTTAACTGCATCAGTTCTCTTTTTAGAGTAAAAATTCATTTCAGCGTCGCCGCGCATCATGATAAATACGCCCACTACCACAAAGGCCAGGACGATTACAGCCAGAACAGCTTCTAAAATACAGGTCAACATTTTGCTTCCTCCTTATGCCTTACGATAGTTTTTAATAATGCAGATAGGAGTTTTTTCGCTGCCATTGCCAAAGGGATTGTCAATGAGAATTGCAGCAACCTTGTCCGCATCCACGCCCTTGGAAACACCAAGAACTGCAGAACGCTTCAAATCGTTTACGTCAGCTACAGCAGCGCCAAAGCAGCCACAAGCCTTAGTAATATCCTCAGAAACCTTGTCAGGATTTTCTGGACCATAAACAATGTGCTTATCATAAGGAGGCATGGTGCCTGTAATATCATCAATAAGACGAGCCTGCTTACCTGCCATGCGATAGAAAACGCCGGCAACGCCAACACATTTAGCAACAAAGCCACAAATAACAGCCATTACTACACGCGGACCACCCTCTGCATCAATAAGAGCCTGCATACTGTACCAGCTGCTGATGCTGCCCTTGGACGGGAACAGGTGACACAAGGTTTTAGCTAAAAATCCCGGCTTGAACTCCTCACAACGGAGAGCACGTCCCTGGGTAATGGCTACAACACTTTCTGCTACGCAGACAACATCATTAGGACCAATCTTGTCCTTACCATATTCAAGTATGGCATCGCAAATATCATCGTGATGAGTCAGTATCCTTGTAGGAACTGGCACAATTTCATATTTTTCCATTTTCTACTCCTCCACAGCTTCTTCTGCAACCTTATCAGCAGCATATACCTTGTAAATCTTATCATACCATTCAGGAGCAAGACGAGTAATACGTCCGTCCTTGTCTGTAAAGAGATTGCGTGTATAGCCCTCAACAGCAACTGCATTGTCACGCAGGCGGATAACCTTGTAGGTAAACTCCATCTTGGCCTTGTTGAAAGCGCTCATCTTTACCTGAACCTCGAACTCATCATCAAAGGTACAGGAATTTTTATATTTAGCCTGCACCTCGGTCAGGGGAAAAATTATGCCAGCGTCCATCAGCTCGCCTAAGGTAATACCGCAGGCACGCAAATACGCAACACGCCCCATTTCAAACCAGCGCAGGTAGTTGGCATGGTGAACCACGCCCATCATATCAGTTTCTACAAAACGAACTCTATCACGAATTGTAATCATTACATTAAACCTCTTTCAATAGAATCAATTACTTATTATAGCACCTTTAGGGAATTTAGACTAATAATTCTTTATTTTATGGAAAAAATACTTGCAAGTGCACTTTATATGTCATCCATATGCTTTTTGTCCAGCTCAACGGCCACCTTTTGAGAAAACAGTCTGTAGATGACGCTGAAAAGAGGCACACACAGAATCATACCCATAATACCGCCTAGACTGGCACCAATGGTTACAGCTGCCAATACCCATAGCTCTGACAGACCAACGGACTTGCCTACAATACGAGGATAAAGCAAGTCACCCTCGATGCGCTGCAAAATCAAAAAGAGGATAATAAAGCACCAAATCTTTGCAGGAGCTGCCACTAAAATTAAAAAGCAGCCAATAGCAGCACTGAAAAAAGTACCCAAAATAGGAATCAGGGCCAAAACACCAACCAGTACGGACTCCACCAAAGCATAGGGCAGTCCCAAAATCAGCATACCAATAAAACACATGCAGCCCAGCAAAAATGCTACCAAAAGCTGACCACCAACATAGCCAGTGCAGATTTCGTGAGTTGTGCGGGCAGCATTTACAATGTAGTCTGCTCTTTCCTTGTAACAAAAGGCGTAAATTGTTCTGCGTGCATTACGTGCCAAGACGTCTTTTTCCAAAAGCAGATACACCGCCGCCACAAAGCCAATAACAAGCTCTGTAAGCACGCCTACAACAGAGGTTGTTGCATTCCAGGTTCTAGACAGCAGCAGACTCTTATTGCTCTGAATATATTGAAGTAAATTATTCTGCAGCACCATCCACTGATCATGAAGCTGCTGCCAATCAGCAGCAGAAACATTGAACTGAATAGCCTTTTCGTGCAGAAAAGTGTTAAGCTTAACCATAGCTGGAGGAATAAGCTTGCCTAAGGTGCGAATACTGTGCTGTAGCTCCGGAACTACCAGTATAATAGTAAAAGCCACCACTGCAAAAATCAAAAGAAAGCTAAGCACCATGCAGGCAGGACGCTTAATTTTCAATAGCGGTCCCTTGCTGAAAACTATCTCCCAAACGTATTCCAGCTTAGTCATCAGTACATTAACAATGAAGGCGATAAAAGCGCCTACTAAAAACGGAAAAATAATATCATAGGCTGTACCCAAAATCCCGAGGCTTACCTTATAATTCCACAAGCACCAGCACAGTACTGCCGTAAACAGCACCAGCTTGTAAATACTTTTTTGCTGCATTCTTACTCCCCTCTTTATCAGATATTTATTAAAAATTAAAAGCACAGCGGCTGCCAATAAAGCACCGCCAAATTAAATAATATCATACTATGCACAACCGCAAAGCTATCTATTATAAATTCTATTGCATATCCATATAAATTACAACTTAAAATACCATAAATGACGAAATGTCACGAAAATATCACCTAATCGTTGTTACTTATAGGAAAATATGGTATAATTCTCCTGTTATAAATGCACATGGCCCCGTAGCTCAGTGGATAGAGCACTTGCCTCCGGAGCAGGGTTTTGCGCCAGTTCGACTCTGGCCGGGGTCACCAAAAAGTTATCGTTAAGCTTGAAAAATATACTACAGAAAAATTCATCCCCTTCCTGCAAATTTAGGAAGGGGATTTTTGAATATTTGCGGACAAACTATAAAGCTGTAAACGATATGAGCAGTTAATATGTCCGTACAAACAACAACGTTCTGCGCCCTCACAAGGTCGTCCCTGCAAGTTAAATTTTTACCCTGTACTACATTAGGTTGCGTTTCTTTCGCCAGCCTTAAGAGCTTTTTCAGCAGCATCCATTTCTACCAAAATTTCTGCAAGATTAGTAATTTCCTTTACCTGCCAGGTACCATCACTTAATTCATGCATCTTAATTTTAAATGTAAAATCCTTGGCTACCTTCTTGCTGTACACCTTGACTGCTACCATAGCTTCACCATTAGCCTTACTTACAACAGAAATATCATTAAGCTGCATATTTTTTACATCAGCCTTCTTTTGCATGCTTTCTGCCACCTTAGAAGCCTCGCTCTTCTTACCGCCATTAGCTTCATCAACACCCTTGACGTTTTCAATGGTGTTGATTTTCATTTCATTAACAATAGCAGGCTTCATAATCTGCAGAATCCCCATAAGGAAAGGATTTGAAGAAATATTAGTATGCTCAATTCTGTCCTGAGCAATAATAATATCATCAATAGCCTTGCTGTAAAGAGTATCCATATCCACGTGCTTTTCAAAATTAACCACGTCGTGATTAGCGATGGATTCCCTAATAATATTTACAGAATAGGCAGGCGTTTTTATCCAGTACATAAAGTAAAATGCCAAAGCGCACAAAATTGCAACAACTGCACCTAAGCCAATTTTTTTAGCAGTATTATTCATAAACATTAACCCCTTTCAGCTTCGTTCTTTCAACACCTATAACACCTATATTATAACATAATTTCAAAAACAGCAAAAAAGCTTCTCCTTGCTTCTCCTCTAAACGACACAGTACATTCTAAAAATTTTGAGCATACAAAAATCCCCGCAAACATCAATCTGCGGGGATTAAAGTCAGTTTTTATTCAAACTCAATAGTTGCTGGGGGTTTGGTAGTGTAGTCAAACAGCACTCTGTTGACATGCTTAACTTCGTTGACAATACGTACTGCAACGGTGTTGATGGTTGCGGGAGGCAGCATGGTTACCTCGGCAGTCATAAAGTCAGTGGTTGTTACAGCTCTTAAAGCAATAGCATAGTCATAGGTACGCTCGTCGCCCATAACGCCAACACTGCGCATATTGGTCAGTGCTGCAAAGTATTGGCTGGGACGTTCCTCAGTAGGCAGCTTACCAACCTCCTCGCGGAAGATTGCATCTGCATCCTGTACTATAGCAACCTTTTCTGCAGTTACGTCGCCAATAATGCGGATTGCCAGTCCAGGTCCGGGGAAGGGCTGACGTGCCACTAAATGCTCAGGCAAACCAAGCTCACGACCAGCCTGACGTACCTCGTCCTTGAAAAGGTCACGCAAAGGCTCTACAATTTCCTTAAAATCTACAAAGTCAGGTAAACCGCCTACATTGTGATGGCTCTTAATGGTAGCTGATTCGCCGCCCATACCACTTTCTACAATATCAGGATAAATGGTGCCCTGAGCCAGATAATCCACTGCACCAATCTTTTGTGCCTCATCCTCAAATACGCGGATAAATTCCTCGCCAATAATTTTGCGCTTTGTTTCAGGATCGCTTACGCCTGACAGCTTCACATAGAAACGGTCACGTGCATCTACACAAACAAAATTAATATCAAACATACCGCCTTCGCCAAAAACAGCGCAAACCTCTTCACGCTCGTTTTTGCGGAGCAGACCATGGTCTACAAATACGCAGGTCAGCTGCTTGCCAATGGCCTTCGCCAGCATTGCCGCACAAACACTGGAATCTACGCCGCCGGATAGAGCGCACAGAACCTTGCCATTGCCAATCTTTTCTTTTAGCTGAGCAACGGATTCCTCCACAAAGGAGTCCATCTTCCAGGTTCCCTTACAGCCGCATACGTTGTAAACAAAATTACTGAGAATCTTGGTACCATTGTCAGTGTGCAGAACCTCGGGATGGAATTGTACGCAGTACAGACCGCGTTCCTTGTTCTGCGCTGCGGCAACGGGACAGTTAGGAGTGTGCGCAATAATTTCAAAGTCAGGAGCAGCCTGCTCAATATAGTCATTATGGCTCATCCAACAGATATTTTGCTCAGGCAAACCTTGCAGCAAGGGACTGGTATTATCCATATCTACCAGAGTTTTTCCATACTCACCTTCAGGAGCTTTGCATACTTTACCGCCTAAAAGGTGCATCATAAGCTGACTGCCGTAGCAAATACCAAAAACTGGTACCCCCCAATTAAAGATTTCTTTATCAATAGTAGGAGAATCAGCCAGATAAGCACTATTGGGACCACCTGTAAAAATAATTCCCTTAGGATTCTTTGCTTTAATATCCTCTAAGCTTGCTGTATAGGATAAAATTTCACAATAAACACCACACTCACGTACACGTCTGGCAATCAACTGATTATATTGACCACCAAAATCAATTACTAACACCATTTCCTGCTTTTCTTGACCCATACTTCTTCACTCTCCTTGCTAAAATAAGCATTTTCATATGTTTAACCTAAGTAAATACTAAAATTTGATAGAAAAAATTTTATCACAAAGAGCGGCAAAAAACAATTAAAGTGAATTTTCTGTAAGTTGTTTTTTATGCGAATTTTCAGTCAATATCTTTTTAAGGAATACTAAATCTATTATACGTAGACATGTTATATACATTTTTAAAATCCTTTAACATTATTTAGTTTTTTCTTGACAAATTGTACACTTATCGCCATAATAGAGAGAACACAAGCCTATAATGTTAAATAAATATGTACAAAAGGCGAAGAAAGGGAAAATTTACCTGCAGAAATCCTCAGAGAAACGGCGGTCGGTGCAAGCCGTGATGCAGCAGGCAAAGAAGCTCACCCTGGAGCCGCTGCTCTGAATAAATAGGAGCAGACGCATGGCAGCGTTACGCCTCCGAAGCCACTTCGGGACAATGAAGTATAATTTAGGGTGGTACCGCGAATATTTCGCCCCTATCTGCACAGCGCAGGTAGGGGCTTTTCTTATACCTGCAGCTGATAAACGGCTATGAAATCTACAATATTGGAGGATGAACTTATGGGTATGACAATGACTGAAAAAATTCTCGCCAAGCACGCACATATGAACAGCGTCGGCGCTGGCGATTTACTGGTATCTCAGGTTGACCTTGTTTTGGCCAACGATATTACAGGTCCCCCTGCTATCACTGAGTTTGAAAAAATCGGCAAGCCCGTTTTTGATAAAACCAAGATTGCTCTTGTTCCTGACCATTTTTCTCCCTGCAAGGATATTAAATCCGCTACTATGTGTAAGCGCATGCGTGACTTTGCCAGCAAGCATGAAATCAAAAACTATTTTGAGGTTGGACGCATGGGTATTGAGCATGCTCTGCTTCCTGATGCAGGTCTTGTTGCTCCCGGTGAAATCATTATCGGAGCTGACTCCCACACCTGCACCTACGGTGCTCTCAACGCTCTCAGCACTGGTATGGGCCAAACAGACATTGGTGCTGCTATGGCCAGTGGCACGACCTGGTTCAAGGTTCCTCAGGCAATTAAAGTTAACCTTACTGGTACTCTGCCACGTTTTGTCCGCGGCAAGGATATTATCCTGACCATCATTGGCATGATTGGCGTAGACGGTGCACGCTATCAAAGCCTGGAGTTCTTTGGTAACGGTATCAGCCAGCTTTCCATGGCAGACCGCCTGACCATTTGCAACATGGCTATAGAAGCAGGTGCTAAAAATGGCATTTTCCCTGTTGATGAAAAAACTGTTGAGTTCCTCAAGGAACGCGGTGTGGACAGACCTTGGGAAGCAGTTGTTCCTGACGACGACGCAGACTACGTTAGAGTAATTGACATTAGGCTGGACGACCTTGTTCCGGTAGTAGCTTATCCTCATCTGCCAGAAAACACTCACCCTGCAGCAGATGGTCACTCCATCAAAATTGACCAGGTTGTTATTGGCTCCTGCACCAATGGACGCTTGGAGGATTTGGCGCAGGCTGCAGAAATCATGAAAGGACACAAGGTTTGCGACCATGTCCGTATGATTGTTATTCCTGCAACTCAGGAAATTTATAAGGAAGCGATGCGCTTAGGCTATATTGATACCTTTATCGATGCAGGCGCTGCTGTTTCCACTCCTACCTGCGGTCCCTGTTTAGGCGGCTACATGGGTATTCTGGCTGCAGGGGAGCGTGCTGTTTCTACTACCAACCGCAATTTCCGCGGCCGTATGGGCCACGTAGACAGCGAGGTTTATCTGGCAAGCCCCTATACTGCTGCTGCCAGTGCAATTACAGGCTATATCACCAGTCCTGAGGAGGTTATGTAATGAGTAAGGTTTGGCGCTACGGCGATCATATTGATACAGACGTTATTATTCCCGCAAGATATTTGAACATTGCAGATTTTACAGAGCTGGCTGAGCACGCCATGGAGGATGCCAAGGAAAGTCAAACCCTGAGCTTTGCTGCCAACGTACAGCCCGGCGACTTTATCGTAGCAGGCAAAAACTTTGGCTGTGGCTCATCTCGCGAGCACGCACCTGTCGTACTTAAGGTAAAGGGCGTAAAGTGCATCATTGCTGACAGCTTTGCCCGCATCTTCTACCGCAACGCCATCAACATTGGCCTGCCAGTACTGGAGATTGGTCCATATGTAGAAAAGATTCAGGATGGCGATACCCTTGACGTAGATATGCAAAAAGGCATTATCCATATCATCAATAAGAATATCACTATTACCTGCAAACCTCTGCCTGAGTTTATCCAAAAAATTGCTGACTGCGGCGGATTGATTAACTATATTAAAGGAGAGAACGCATAATGAAGATTACCCTGCTTCCCGGTGACGGCATCGGTGTAGAAATTGTAGATGCTGCAGTTGAAGTTTTAGATGCAGCAGCAAAAAAATTTGGCTTTACCATTGAATATGACAAACAGCTCATTGGTGGCTGTGCTATTGACGCCACTGGCGTTCCTCTGCCAGAAGCAACCATTGCCTCTGCCAAGGCTGCAGACGCAGTGCTTTTAGGTGCTGTAGGCGGCCCTAAATGGGATAATGTAGCACCGGAAATCCGCCCAGAAAAAGGCCTTCTTGGCATCCGCAAGGCTTTGGGCCTGTACTGCAACCTGCGTCCCATGACTGTTTCCAAATATACTGCTCACCTTTCTCCCTTGAAAAAAGAATATGCTGAAGGTGCAGACCTTTTAATCGTCCGCGAGCTGACTGGCGGCATTTACTTTGGTCAGCACAACGAAGCCCATCTGAACGCTGACGGTGTAGAGGAAGCAAGCGACATTGAGCTTTACACACGCCCTGAGGTAGAACGCATTGCCCGCTTTGCCTTTGAAGCTGCCAAAAAACGCCGTGGCAAGGTTACGAGCGTAGACAAAGCCAATGTACTTGGCTCCAGTCGTATGTGGCGCAAAATTGTTGCGGAAATGCAGGCCAAAGACTATCCTGAAGTCGAGCTGAATAATTTTTACGTTGATAACTGCGCAATGCAGCTGGTGCTGAACCCCAAGCAGTTTGACGTTATCCTTACCAACAACATCTTTGGTGATATTTTAAGTGACGAAGCCAGCACCATCGCTGGCAGCATCGGCCTATTGCCCAGCGCCAGCCTTGGCGACGGCACAGGTATGTACGAACCCATCCATGGCAGCGCTCCTGACATTGCAGGACAAGGCATTGCCAACCCCTTGGCTACCATCCTCAGCGCAGCTATGATGCTCCGCTACTCCCTGAATATGAACCAAGCAGCAAATGCTATTGAAGCTGCTGTTGACGCAGTATTGGAGCAGGGCTACCACACTCCCGACCTGTACGCAGACGGTCTGACCAAGGTTTCTACCTCTGAAATGGGCCATTTAGTAGCACAAGAGCTGCTGAAATAATTGCATATTTATATACGCTGTCATTCATAACGAGTGACAGCTTTTTTTATTTACAACTCTATATTTAATTTTGCAAACCAGTTTCTAACGTAATCTAGAAGCTGGTTTTCTTTTTATAAGCACACAAAAATATCTACATCAAATTTTACCGTTATCATCATAGAAATTGTGAGAAATATCCATAACACCGCCATTTTTTCAAATTTTCAATAGCATCACTAAAAGCCCACAATAAAGTTGCGACATTTACGTCGCAAGTACGATGTGTAATCGTTAAAGCAGCTTGTATTCCTCATAGTTCGCACCTTTAAAAGAGCTTCTGATTTTTAATAATATAAAATGAAATACTTTTAAAAGGAGCAACATCATGACAAATATTTATGGCTATATCCGTGTGAGTACAAAAGAACAAAATGCAGATAGGCAAATTATTGCTATGAATAAACTACACATTCAAAAGAAAAATCTATTTATTGACAAACAATCTGGAAAAGACTTTGCACGCCCTCAATATCTAAAATTACTGCAAAAACTAAAAAAAGACGACCTGCTCTACATCAAAAGCATTGATCGTCTGGGACGCAACTATTCAGAAATTTTGGAACAATGGAGAATTTTAACCAAAAACAGAAAAATTGATATTGTCGTTATTGATATGCCCTTGCTCGACACTCGCCGTGGCAAAGATTTAATGGGGACTTTTCTAAGCGATATTGTATTGCAAGTGTTATCTTTCGTAGCAGAAAACGAACGAACCAATATTAAACAACGCCAGGCAGAAGGCATAGCCGCAGCTAAAGCAAGAGGCGTAAAATTTGGCAGACCAGCAACTCCTCTCCCCAACAACTTTGTCCAAGTATATACGAACTGGAAAAATGGCAAAATAACTGGCACAGCAGCTGCCAAACTTTGCAATATGCCTTTATCAACTTTTAGGTATAAAGCAGAAATTTATGAGCGAACACTGCATTTGTAGTTAATAAAAATTACAAAATAGTCTACTTTTCTGCATAAGAAAATAATACAGCATAACACCACATTTAGCAACCACCAAGTGGCTATTTGGCTATGAAACCACCTTACTTGCAACGTTGAGAAGCATTTACACAAACCTAGAGATTTTTGTAAGCAAGCCATTTCTTGTAAACATTATATCCATAGGAGAAATGTATTATGTCCAAGCAACAAGTAAAATCAAAACAACGAGTAGCTGAACATGGTGAAGTGTTCACCGCTGAACGTGAAGTCAAAGCTATGTGCGACCTGGTCAAACAGGAAACAGAGCGAATTGAAAGCCGTTTTTTAGAACCAGCCTGCGGCAACGGAAATTTTCTTGCAGAAATTCTTACCCGCAAACTAAACGTAGTAAAAAACCGCTATGGCAAAAGTCCTTTTGATTATGAACGTTATTCTGTACTGGCAATTACAAGCTTATACGGAGTAGATATTTTGGAAGATAATGCCGAAGAATGTCGTCAACGTTTATTTGATATTTGGAACAAAGAATATACCGCCAATGCAAAAAAACAGGCTAATGAGCAATGCCGAGAAGCGGTAAAATTTATTCTCAACAAAAATATCTTATGCGGTGATGCCCTTAATTTATGTCACGCAGACGGAACACCAATTATATTTGCGGAATGGAATCTTGTTACAGGCAATCAGATAAAACGTCGTGATTTTGCATTAAACGAATTACTCGACGGACACGAAGAACAAATGAGTATTTTTATGATTGGATGGGAATATGACGAAGAAACCCAAGCCTTCATTCCCTCTCCTATTAAAGAATATCCGTTGACTGATTATAGAAAGGTGCAAAATTATGACTAATTTTTATAACAATATGTATAATCCCGACGTTCTTTCTTGTTTAGCCAATCTATCCAACGATGAAGTTTTTACGCCACCAGAGGTAGCAAATAAAATGTTGGATATGCTGCCGGAAGAAATATGGCACGAAAAAAACGCCACTTTTCTCGACCCTGCGTGCAAATCCGGCATATTTTTACGAGAAATTGCCAAGCGTTTATTAGAAGGACTAAAAGATGAAATTCCCGATTTGCAAGAACGCATTGACCATATTTTTCATAAACAATTATATGGTATTGCCATTACCGAACTAACCAGCCTTTTGTCACGCAGAAGCGTTTACTGTTCCAAATACCCTAACAGCAAGTATTCTATATCTCTTTTTGACACCAGCAGCGGCAATATCCGTTACGAACGCACACAACACAGTTGGCAAAACGGTAAATGCAAATTCTGCGGTGCTGCTCAAAGTGAATACGCTAGAGGCGACGAACTAGAAACCCACGCTTACGAATGGATTCACACACTACAACCGGAGGAAATATTTAATATGAAATTTGACGTAATCATAGGCAATCCGCCGTATCAATTAAATGATGGTGGAAACAGTGCAAGTGCATCACCATTGTATCATCACTTTGTTAGCCAAGCGATGAAATTAAAACCAAGATATTTAACGATGATTATACCCGCCAGATGGTATGCGGGAGGAAAAGGACTGGATAATTTTAGAAGTTCTATGCTTTCCCAGAAAAAGATTTCTACTATTGTAGATATTGCGAATAGTGCAGACTGTTTTCCTGGGGTAAATATTGCTGGTGGTGTTTGCTATTTTCTCTGGGAAAGAGAATATACAGGGAATTGCACGGTAAAAAATATGGTTAAAAGGGAAATTATTTCTGAAACTCAACGCCCATTAAATGAGTTTTCTTATTTTGTCCGCAATAATACCGCTTTATCCATAATCAGAAAAGCTATTAAAGATAATAAGACCATGTGTGATGCTGTTTTCTCTCGAAATTATTTTGGTATTCCTACAACTGTTACCGGAATATCAAGTAAAAAGGAAGGCTACATTCCAGTTCTAACTTCTAAAGGTGATATTTACGTTCCTAAAAATCAAGTAAGCGATAAGAATGATTTGCTGAAAAAATATAAAGTAGTTATCACCTATGCTATGTCAGGTGGTAATAAGCCTTCCTCGGATGGCATGTACCAAGTTGTATCTTCTCTCAAAATTTTGACTCCCAATGAAGCGTGTTCGGAAACATATTTGATTATAAATACTTTTGATTCCGAAGAAGAAGCGAAGAATTTGGTTTCTTATATTTCTACGAAGTTTTTTAGATTTTTGTTGCTTCAAGCATTAACATCAATCCACATCACGAAGGACAAATTTTGCTTTGTTCCAAAACTGGAAATGTCTTGTAACTGGACAGACGAGCATCTATACACAAAATATGGCTTGACTGAGGAGGAAATTGCCTTTATAGAATCTATGATTAAGCCTATGGAGTTGGATAAGTAGGAGGAATGGAAAATGCGATTTGATAACGACAATATATTTCATATTTGCAAAGAAGAAATACTATCAGCTTTCAGCAAGGCATTGACAACTCTTTTTGAAAATGATGATTTGCTTTTTGAGTTTGGAGCCGATGAACGTACAATAGCCGGCAGACTTGCTATGTACCTGCATGACGAATTTACTTATGCTGAAGCCCATGGAATCACTATTGACATAGAATATAATCGTGATGCAGATAAAGTAAAATATGAACATCAACAAGAAAAAAAGAATCGTATTTTTCCAGATATTATACTTCACCAAAGAGGTAGCGGTAAAAATCAAGAATACAAAAACGATATTTTTTACTGTGAAATGAAAAAATCATCCACTCCTAACGCATCTGATAAAGAGAAAGTAATAAGACAATTAGACGAAAGAAAATATCAATATGGAATTAACTTGTATTATATTAACCACTGGGAAGCAAAGTTAGATTTATACCTATACTCTGAAAATAAAATAATATGTCTACCCTATTGCTATAGTAAATCCTATAATTATTTGTTAAGTAAAGAAAATAAGTAGGTGATAAAATGTCTATAGAATTTTTCCCTCAACGCCCTGACGCTCGCCCTATGATTTACGCTTACGAAGATACTAACCCTCAATACGAAGGTCTTTTGAAAGTTGGTTACACTGCTATTGATGTGGATAAACGTGTTGCACAGCAATATCCTACTAAACGACCGGACGGGAGCGTTCCCTATCGCATTGTTTATCGTGAGAGCGCAATGTATTCTGATGGTTCTTCTTTTACTGACCACGATGTCCATAGAATATTAAGACAAAAGCACATTGTCGGAATGGGTGGCGAATGGTTTCGCTGCACTGTAGATGATGTAAAAGCAGCTGTTTTGGCAGTAAAAGAGCATATAGAAAACGTAGAAAACCGCACTAACAATTTTTCTATGCGTCCTGAACAACAAGAGGCTGTAGAAAAAACAGCAGCATATTTCACAAGTGTTCTCAAAGAAGAACACAAGCAAACGCCCAAATTTTTATGGAACTGTAAAATGCGTTTTGGCAAAACCTTTGCATCTTACCAACTTGCTAAAAAAATGGGCTTCAAAAAGATTCTTATCCTTACCTTTAAACCAGCTGTTATCAGTGCCTGGCAAGAAGATTTAAACAGCCACATAGATTTTGAAGGCTGGCAATTTATTTCACGCAAGACGGAACTTACCTACGAAAAAGCTGATACCTCTCGTCCTATTGTCTGCTTTGGCTCGTTTCAAGATTTTCTTGGGGTAAATAAAGAAACAGGCGGTATTAAAGCCAAAAACGAATGGGTTCACTCTACCAACTGGGATTTGGTTATCTTTGACGAGTATCACTTTGGAGCGTGGAAAGATAATGCCAAAAAACTTTTTGAAGCAGAAGACGAAGATATCTACGATAATGAAGATTTGAATAAATATGACCGTGGCAATGCTTATGACGAAACATTTTTGCCTATCACCACTACATATTATCTTTACTTATCCGGTACACCTTTTAGAGCATTGAACTCCGGTGAATTTATTGAAGAACAAATTTACAACTGGACATATTCAGATGAACAACGTGCTAAAGAAAACTGGCAAGGCGAAAACAATCCTTACGCAGCTCTCCCACGTATGGTTATGATGACTTATCGTATTCCTGACAGCATCAAGCAAATTGCTATGCAGGGTGAGTTTAACGAGTTCGATCTAAATGTGTTCTTCTCTGCCAAAGGTTCTGGAGATGAAACAAAATTTGTCTACAAAAATGAAGTGCAAAAATGGTTGAACCTTATTAGAGGTGCTTATTTAGAAACTAGTGTGGACGATTTAAAACTGGGAGCTAAAAAACCGCCCATGCCTTACGCAGATACAAGGCTTTTAAACGTATTGCAGCATACATTGTGGTTTCTTCCCAATATTGCCTCTTGCTACGCAATGAAAAATCTATTGGAACAGAAACAAAACGCTTTTTATCACGATTACACCATCAACGTATGTGCTGGTGTCCAGGCAGGTGTTGGCGTTGAAGCATTAAAACCTGTACAAAATTCAATGCGAGATCCCCTAAACAGCAAAACTATTACCTTATCCTGCGGCAAACTTACAACAGGTGTTACAGTAAAGCCTTGGACAGGTATTTTTATGCTAAGAAACCTTTCCACCCCGGAAACTTATTTTCAAGCTGCGTTCAGAGTGCAAAGTCCTTGGGAAATAACAACGGACAACGGTAAAAAGGAAATTATAAAAAAAGAGTGTTATTTATTTGACTTTGCCTTAGACAGAGCATTAAAACAAATTTCAGATTACAGCTGCCGCCTGAATATCAACGATACTAACCCTGAAAAGAAAGTTGCTGAATTTATTAGTTTTCTGCCTATCATAGCCTACGATGGCAGTGAAATGCGTCAGATTAACGCTGGTGAAGTATTAGATATAGCAATGGCAGGAACTTCTGCAACATTACTTGCAAAACGTTGGGAAAGTGCATTGCTGGTAAATGTAGATAATGATACTTTGGCACGTTTGATGGCAAATACAGCTGCTATGAACGCTTTAATGAAAATTGAAGGCTTCCGTAGTTTGAATGATGATATTGAAACCATTATCAACAAATCAGAAGCTGTGAAAAAAGCAAAAAAAGAAGCAGGAGATGATATGACTCCTGCTAAGAAAAAAGAACTTACATCGGAAGAAAAAGAGTACAAATCTAAACGCAAGCAAATTCAAGAAAAGCTCATTAAATTTGCTACTCGTATTCCTATTTTTATGTATCTGACCGATTATAGGGAGCAATGTTTAAAAGATGTTATTACCCAACTAGAACCGCAGCTTTTCAAAAAAGTTACTGGTCTTGATGTCAAAGATTTTGAACTATTGGTATCACTTGGCGTATTCAATGATTCTTTGATGAACGACGCTGTCTATAAATTTAAACGTTACGAAGACGCAAGTTTAAGCTACACTGGTATCAACAAACACGCTGGTGAAAACCAGGGTGGTTGGAATACGGTTATCACTGCTAATGACTATAATAATTTATTTGAACTTCAATCATAATACTAGTTCTCTAACGCTGTCACTTGTAATGAGTGGCAGTGTTTTTATTTTCCCTCTCCCCAACAATTTCTCTTCACTTTAAACATATAAAATGATAAAATTAAATGATAAGGACTTTTTAGGAACGCTATTATTTATTGGGGAGTTGACTCTATTTGAAGCTGTACAGCAAACCTATGACACCGCTGCAAATTCAGCAATATCTGCACAAGCTGCAGTTGGATAATCTTCAGCCTGCTGCAGATTTGGCAACACTGAAAAAACTGCAGGATGCTCATTTAAAATTTATACCCTACGAAAACTTTGACTGTCTTAACGGCCGCATAACATCATTGGACCACGAGGACATGTTTAATAAAATGATTCTTCACAACCGAGGAGGCATTTGCTTTGAGCTCAATGGTCTTTATAACTGGCTTCTGGAATCCCTTGGCTACGATGTTACCAGCTACGCAGGACGCTTTATTGATAAAATCAAAACCTATCAGCTGCGCCGTCACCGCACTATGTGTGTAAACCTAAACGGCGTACGCTATATTACGGACGTTGGCGTTAACAGCGAAAGCCCACGCATCCCCCTAGAACTGGTAGAAAACAAAATCCAAAGTGACGGCATCAGCCAATATAAATATACCAAGGATGAATTTTGGGGCTGGCTGCTGTGGCAAAAAGAAAAGGGCAAGCCGTGGAAGCGTATGTTGGGCTTTACCGAAGAAGAACAGCTGGAAAAGGACTTTCAGATGGCATCCTTTTGGTGTGACGCCCACCCTGACTCCCCTTTTAACAAAAATAAAAATCTATCCATTTTCCGCGAAGACTGTAATATTACTATTCGCAGCAATTTTCTTAAATTCTATTTAGGCGGCAGAGTCAAATACCGCTACCGCATCCATAACGGTGCTGAGCTAAAGGAAATCCTGTGGGAATACTTTGGCATTAACGTAGAGTACCAGCTTAAGAATGACGGTATTGATTTTGAATAAGCCTTAAGTTTTGCGAAAGGAATAAGCATGAACCTTTTAGAACGTATTCCACCCTACAGCAAAAAAATATTGGCAGCACTGGAAGCTGCAGGCTTTGAAGCCTATCTTGTAGGCGGGGCTGTTCGTGATCTGCTCCTTAACCTTACTCCCGGAGATTATGACATAACAACAAACGCCAGACCGGAACAGGTACTGGAGCTGTGCCGTAAGCTGGATTGGTTTACGGTAGATAATTTAGGTAATAACTTTGGCTGCGTAGTCATCGTCCTTGACGGCGTGCCTACGGAGGTTACTACCTTTCGTGGAGAAAGCTATGGTAGCGGTGATGCCCATAGACCAGAAAAAATTTGGTACTGCCATAAACTGGAAGACGATTTAAGCAGACGCGACTTTACTGTCAACGCCATGGCTATGGACTTACGCGGTAAGGTTTACGACTACTTTGGTGGACAGCAGGATTTGCAAGGTAAAATTCTGCGTACTGTTGGCAACGCTGCACAGCGCTATCAGGAGGATGGCCTTAGAATGCTCCGTGCCTGCCGCTTTGTTGCTCAGCTGGGCTTTACCTATGTGCAGGCTGAAGGGATTTTACCAGCCTTTGGCATGGAAAACACTCCCTACTATATGCCGCAAAACTACAAAATGCCCTTAGAACGCTGCTGTGACCTTTCCTTGGAGCGAGTGCGTATAGAGCTTGATAAACTGCTGCTTTCCAAGTCCGCTGGACATGGCATGATGCTACTTGTTGCAACAGGACTAAGCGACATGAGCTGCAGAGTAAAATATAAAGGAGAATACACCTCCGTACCTATTTTACCAGAGCTGCGCCATCTTGTAGGTCTGCCCCAAAACCCCAAATTCCATTGCTATGATGTATTGGAGCATACTCTTTTTGCTATTGATAATGGTCCTAGAGATTTGGCTATCCGTTGGGCATTGGTACTCCATGACCTTGGCAAAGGTCTGGAAAACGTCCGCATCATGAAAAATGGACAGCCCAGCGACCCAGGTCACGAGGCTGTAAGCGCAGCTATGGCTGAAAAAATATTAACCAGACTGCAGTGCCCGCCTAAATTTGTCAAGCTAGTAGTTTGGCTTGTGGCACAGCACATGCGTTTTGCCCCTATGCTTTTGACTGGTGAAAAAACACTGCTCCGTTGGATTCGCAGCGAAGCCACTAGCGGACAATTTAGCAAACAACAGGAAATGGCTGAAGCCTATGCTAAGCTCGTTGAGGTTTTTCTTGCAGATATGGGAGCAACCCACGCCCGTCATAATGAACAGCTAATGCTGGAGGGCAAACGGCTAGGCGAGCAAACAGTGGAACTGGCCCGCACCCAAATGCCTGTTTCCGCAAGTGATCTGAACATAAACGGTAAAGAGCTAATGGCAATAATGCCTAGAGATCAGATTCGTTACATACTGCCCTATTTACTAAACCGTGTCCAATCGGGCAATTTGCCTAATGAAAAAAAAGCACTTCTGCAGGCTGCTAGAAAGCATTTGAACAGAGCAAGCAAGACAGAAGCTGCGGAGCAGGAAGTGAATCATGAAATTTAAAAAATATTTAATAGCAATCCTTTGCACATTTATTGTAGTTGCAGGAACACACTATCTTATTCAGCAGTTTACTGCTCCCAGCAGCTCTTCGAGCGAGCACCCTACCAGCGGTGCCTATCAATTCGAAGGAAAGCATAATATCAAGAATTCTACATATTTTGCTGCCCCTGACTTTTACAATATGAAGTCCAACAAGAACCTTGTTATCCTAAGCAACTTTAAGACAAGGCAGCAGCGTACAGGCTACACCTGTGCACCTGTAGCCGCAGCTATGGTAGCTGAGCATTTTTTAGGCAATTGTCCCAATACGGAAATGGAAATTGCTAAAATCATGAGCACCAGTCAATATAACGGCACCACCATCAAAGGCGTTGTCAAATATTTTGAACACCTTGGCTGGAATGTAGAAAGCTCTGCTAATAATACATCTCCTAAAAACTATAAGGACTTTCTTTGGTTTGTACAGCAGCATCTCCATAAAGGCATTCCTATTATTTTAGAAAACGTGGAATGGGGCGGTCATTACCGCGTCATCATAGGCTATGACACTATGGGTACGGACTACACTGGTGACGATGTGCTCATTATGGCAGACTCCTTTGATTTGGCTGACCAGGTACAGGACGGCTACAACGTAGAAAATGCACAAAAATTTTTCTATATGTGGTTCGACGCCAAGCTCTTCAGCAGCTGGGAGCAGGCAACCCCCTGGGTAGCAGCGTGGCCTAAGTAAATAACGTATAAAATAGTAAACTCTCCCCTCGCAGTAGATGCGAAGGGAGAGTTTTTAGGTTTTATATATTCGTATTTAGCCCTACCCCATGCGCAGCTTCGCTGCGTCCGTCCCCCTTGAAAAAGGGGGACCGAGAGTTCGCTAAACCAATTGCACGCCTATGTTCTCAGACGCTGGAGAACGTGCTAGATGCAAGGTGCTGCGACGACGGCGTACTTTTAGTACGTCTAGGAGCTGCAAACGCAGCAGATAGTGCTACACTCTACCTCTCCGTCTGCTCACTATGTTCGCATCCACCTCTCCTTAAAAGGAGAGGCTTAAGTAGATTTGAAGAGAGGGCTCCCCTTTTAAGGGGAGCTGTCAGCGTAGCTGACTGAGAGGTTTTATCTATCTTTAAAAACTTCCAAATCTATTTTATAACACACACCATCAAAATTATTATCAACATCGAAATTGGTAAATCTAATTATCTTTATATTATTAGCGTTTATATATCGTTCCCTAATCCTATCATACTCAAGACCATCTTCTGTATAATGCTGTGAACCATCAAGCTCTATAACCAAACGTGCAGCAGAACAATAAAAATCAGCAATATAACTTCCTATTATACGTTGTTTGTACCATTTTAGTTCATAATATCGTAAAAACCAATACCACAATTTTCTTTCTTGTTTTGTCATCGTCTTTCGTAATTTTCTGGCTTTCGGAACTATATTTTTATTTCTTTCGACATGCATATACGCATCGCCTTTCTATCCTCCACCTCTCTGTTATAACTAACTGCAATATCCCCCGCTCTACCTCTCCGTCTGCTCACTATGTTCGCATCCACCTCTCCTTAAAAGGAGAG